>Ga0207739_1000083_pt1 | contig 11046 bp, 8 predicted proteins | sample LuqExpMetageno15_FD_187773 | JGI IMG/M metagenome (GOLD analysis project Ga0207739, IMG submission 187773) | Tropical forest soil microbial communities from Luquillo Experimental Forest, Puerto Rico - Sample 15 (SPAdes) | ecosystem: Environmental > Terrestrial > Soil > Tropical forest ... | reverse complement strand
AATTATTTCGATGGCCATTTCACCAACTTATTACGATCTCTGGCTTCCTCCCCTGCCGTTACAGACAGCAGGCAGTATTCAATGGCTTATAATGAAGACATGCAGTGCCTGCATATAGCACTTGCTCAACAGGCGCATTTTATGCGGGCTTTTAAAAACGGGTTTAGTGTAGAAATATACCACCAGTGTAAAAACAATTTTGTGGTACCCCCCTTCTCCGTGAATGCCTATGCCACAGCCTCTGGTGCTAACCGTACCTTACAATCACCCCACCCGGAATTATACAAACAACTCAAAGTATTACGCGATGAGTTATGTGCCCGGCGTGATCTGCCCGTTTATATGGTAGCCTCTGGCGCTACGCTCAATGAGATGGTAACCTATCTTCCACAAACGCCAAAGGAGCTGGAATCTATCAGCGGCATGGGTACCACCAAAATAGAGAAATATGGAGCTGCTTTTCTCGAGATCATTACACGGTATTCGGAGCAACATGGCTTATCCTCTTCGATCCATGAAAAAGAAGGAAGCTCCACTCCCGCCAAAGCACCCAAAGCGCCTCCCAAAGAAAAAGCCGTAAAGGAACCAAAGCCCGATACCAAGCTCGAAAGCTTTAAGCTCTTTAAAGAAGGAAAAAGTGTTACCGAAATCGCCGCTACCCGTAACCTTACGGTTCAAACCATTGAAGGCCACTTAGCTCATTTTGTGGAAACAGGAGAGATTCCCATCCACGAACTGGTAAGCCGTGAAAAGCTGGTGATCATAGAACCCGCATTAAAAGACTTTGATGGTACAAGCATTATGCCCATTAAACAAAAGCTGGGAGATAGTGTAAGCTTTGGCGAGATCCGCCTCGCGATTGCCTGGAAGGACTTTGAAAACAGGAAACAATAATTCTTGCGAAAAGCGCGTTATACGCGCTTTTCGCAAGAAACTTCTTTATAAGTATTTATCTCCTTTACTACGCTTTACTTCCGATACATATTCCTTGATAGCCTGTTCTTTCTCTTTCTTACAGATCAGTAAAGCATCATCTGTATCTACAATAATAAAATCATCCAGGCCCTGTAATACGACCAGTTTTTCGTGAGAAGCACTCACCATACATTTGGTAGCATCAATGATAATCACATTATCGCCGGCCACTGCATTACCCAGGTAATCTTTCTCCAGGTTATCATAGGCACTTGTCCATGTACCCAGGTCACTCCAGCCAAAAGAAGAAGGGATCACGTATACATTCTCCGCCTTTTCCATAATAGCAATATCAATGGAAATGTTTTTACACAAAGGGTATATCCGCTCTATCGCTTCTTTTTCTGCAGGTGTATTCAGGTTCTCTTTCTCCGCATCAAACAACTCGTAGGTTTCCGTATCGTATTGTTCAAATGCTTTCACCACATCAATTGCCTTCCACACAAATATGCCGGCGTTCCAAAGAAAATCACCACTGGCAATAAAGGTTTTGGCTATTTCCAGGTTAGGCTTTTCGGTAAACGTTTTTACAGGGAAAATATCATCATTGCCTTCCTGCGTTTCATACTGGATATAACCATACCCGGTGTTCGGGTAAGTAGGTTTAATACCCAGTGTAACAAATGCCTGTTGCTTGTCCACAAAGTTCAATGCCTTCAACGCGATGCTTTTAAAAGTATCTGCGTCCAGGATCATATGGTCACTGGGAGCAACGATCAATGAGGCAGCCGGGTTTTTTTGTAAAAGCTTAAACGCAATATAGGCCACACAGGGTGCCGTGTTCTTACGGCTTGGCTCCGCAATTATATTTTCAACGGGAATCTCCGGTAGTTGCTCCGCAACAATATGGCTGTATTCCTCAGAGGTTACTACAAATATATTTTCCTTAGGGATAAACGTTGTATAGCGTTCAAACGTCCATTGGATAAGGGTTTTTCCACTGTTTAAAATATCCAGGAACTGTTTCGGGTAAGATGTCCTGCTCTTAGGCCAAAACCGGCTTCCGATACCGCCGGCCATAATGGCTACATAATGGTTCTTATTCATCGCCGCAAGCTAACTGTTTTTTATAATAATTGATGAAGGATACAATAACATAAGATGTTTATCTCACATCAAACTATGCCCTCACGTATAAGGTCGTGTAAATGAAGCACCCCAACGTATACACCATTCTCTTCTACTATCAGCTGGCTAATATCATGCCTGCGTAATAACTCCAAAGCCTCCACCGCCAGTGTATCCGGTTGCACCGTTTTAGGATGTTGGCTCAATATATCCGCCGCTGTAATGCTCAAAATATCATTGGTCCGTTCCAGCATCCTACGCAGGTCACCATCTGTAATAATCCCTTCTATCCTGTTCTGCCCATCGGTTACCGCTGTTACGCCTAACCTCTTTTGTGTTATTTCCATGATCACTTGTTTCAAAGTAGCCGATGCCGCCACTTTGGGGGAGGCATTGTTGATGATCAGGTCGCTTACACGCAGGTACAGGCGTTTGCCCAGGTTGCCACCAGGGTGGTATTTTGCAAAGTCCTTATTGGTAAAATCATTAAGGTTCATCAGGCAAACCGCCAGTGCATCACCCATTACCATCTGGGCGGTAGTACTGCTGGTAGGGGCCAGGTTATTGGGACAAGCTTCTTTGCTTACCGTGGTATTCAGTACAATATCCGCGTGTTTGGCCAAAAAGCTCTCTGTTTGCCCCACCATCCCGATCAGCGTATTGCCAAAGTTTTTAATCAACGGAACCAGCACTTTTATCTCCGGGCTATCTCCACTCTTGCTGATCAGCATGGTCACATCCTCTTTTTGTATCATACCAAGGTCACCGTGAATAGCATCTGCAGCGTGCATAAATAACCCCGGCGTGCCCGTAGAATTAAACGTAGCCACGATTTTTTGGGCCACAATGGCACTTTTGCCTATACCACTCACCACTAATCTCCCCTTCGATTCATGAATGGTTTTCACTGCTTTCTCAAAAGAAGCATCAATAAAATCCGCCAAACCGGCTACAGACGCTGCCTCCAGCTCAATGGTATGTTTCGCATTTTCCAGGATGCCTGTTTTCATGCCTGCAAATGTACAAACCGCCGGTAAACTTTAACAGATCACCGTTGTAATTGCGGTAATGCTTTGTTAACTTCGCCATCCTTAAAAAATTACCCGCCGTTCTGTTGTATAACAGGATGGAAATCAGGAATATGCCGAAACGTTCCTAGAAAGCTCTGAAGACCATAACACTGCCAGCTGAAAAACATATGACCAATCGGCAAAAAAGAGGTAACTTTTGATTTTGTAAGATATACCGTGCGAACGGATGGAAATCGTAGAACAATGGCAACTACAACTAAAAAAGGCCCCACTGCCGTAAAGGCAAAGGCAACTTCTAAATCAGTCAAAAAGACTCCTGTAGCTAAAAAAGCAAACCCCAAAAAGCTTGATGGCAGCATGGATGAAATACATGCAGGCCTACAGCAATACTTCGGTTTTAAAGAATTCAAAGGAACACAGGAAGACGCTATCAGGAGCTTACTCGGCGGTCACGATACATTCGTGATCATGCCCACAGGCGGTGGCAAAAGCTTATGCTACCAACTGCCTGCAATGGTATTACCCGGCTGCGCTATCATCGTCTCCCCGCTCATTGCACTCATGAAAAACCAGGTAGACCTGGTTCGCGGTTATAGCGAAAACGACAACGTAGCACACTTCCTCAACTCTTCCCTGAACAAAGGCCAGATCAATGCAGTAAAGGAAGACCTGGTGGCAGGTAAAACCAAGCTACTCTATGTAGCACCCGAAACCTTAACCAAACAGGAAAACCTGGAATTTTTCTCCGATCTGAAGATCTCCTTTTTCGCAGTAGACGAAGCACACTGTATCAGTGAATGGGGGCACGACTTCCGTCCTGAATACCGACGCCTGCGCGAAATGATGGATATCATCAACCCGGATATTCCCGTAGTGGCCTTAACAGCCACGGCTACACCCAAAGTACAAAGCGATATTGTAAAGAACCTGGGCCTTCGCAGTCCTAATATCTTTATCTCCTCTTTCAACCGCAGCAATCTCTATTACGAGATCCAGCCCAAGATCAAGAAAGAACAAACTGTAAAAAGCATTGTCAAGTTCATCACCCAGCACAAAGGCAAAAGCGGTATCATCTATACCCTGAACCGCAAAACCACCGAAGAGCTGGCGGAATTACTGGTAGCCAATAATATCAAAGCCGTAGCTTACCACGCAGGCCTTGATCAAAAGCTCCGCGCCGACAGGCAGGACCAGTTCCTGAACGAAGATGTACAGGTAATCGTAGCCACCATAGCTTTTGGAATGGGGATCGACAAACCGGATATCCGTTTTGTGATCCACTTCAATATTCCCAAATCAATAGAAAACTATTACCAGGAAACAGGGCGCGCTGGTCGTGATGGCCTCGAAGGTCTCTGCATCCTGTATTACTCTCATAAAGATGTTTCCAAACTGGAACATCTCATGCGGGATAAACCACTCAGCGAACGCGAAGTGGGTGCACAACTGATCGATGAAACAGTGGCTTATGCAGAAAGCAGCGTATGCCGCAGGAAAATATTGTTACACTACTTCGGCGAAAACTGGGATACACCCAATTGTGGCAACTGCGATAACTGCCGCAACCCCAAAGAAAAGCTGGAAGCAAAGGAGGAAGTAGTAAAAGCCCTCAAAGCCATCAAGGCATTGGACGAACGCTTTACCACAGACTATGTAGTCAATGTGCTGAGAGGCAAACTCACGCCACAGATCACCATGTACCGTCACGAGAGTCTTCCCGTATTCGGTATTGGTAAAGACAAGGAAGACCATCTCTGGAATAGCCTCATGCGCCAGATGTTGTTAGAGAACCTGATCCGCAAGGATATTGAAGAATATGGCCTGTTGAAAATGACCCCTCAGGGAGAGCAGTTCCTCAAAAAGCCAGCATCCTTCAAGATCGTACTCAACAACCTGTTTGAAGATGCCAATGAAGAAGACGATGATGATGAGAGTGGCACACAAACCGGCGCCGCAGCTGATGAAAAGCTGTTCGAAATGCTAAAGGAGCTTCGCCAGAAAGAAGCCAAGAAAAAAAGCCTGCCACCGTTTGTTATCTTCCTGGAAAACTCCCTGCAGGATATGAGTACGCTCTATCCTACCACGCTGGAGGAACTAGAGAAATGCCAGGGCGTAAGTAAGGGTAAAGCCATCAAATACGGTAAGCCCTTTGTAGAACTGATTGCGAAATACGTAGAAGAGAATGATATCGAGAAGCCCGACGATTTCGTTATGAAGAGTGTGGCCAATAAGAGCAGCAATAAGATCTATATCATCCAGAACGTTGATAAAAAGATACCACTCGAAACCATCGCCAAAAACAAAGGCCTGCGTCTCGACGAGTTGTTGGAAGATATGGAAACCATCGCCGCCAGTGGTACCAAGCTCAACCTGGATTATGCGATAGACGACTGGCTGGATGAATACGACCAGGAAGATATCCTTGAATATTTCAAAGGTTGTCAAACCTCCTCCTTACAAATCGCACAACAGGAACTCAGTGAAAACAATTATACCTGGGAACAATTAAAGATCATGCGTATCAAGTTCCTGAGTGTATACGGTAACTAAGAAGCTGTAAGTAATACGTTATACGTTTTTGAGAACGGGCTCACCTTCGGTGAGCCCGTTCCATTTTATGGAATGCCCATAACACCGCATCTCACTAATAAACCTACTGTTATGGCAGAAATAGCATCTACTGAAAGCCGCAGTACCCACGGCACAAAGAAGGGAAAAAAATTGTCTACCCGTGTTGACCTCACTCCAATGGTCGACCTGGGATTTTTACTCATCACGTTCTTTATCTTCACCACCACCCTAAGCGAGCCCAAAACAATGAGCCTCACGGTTCCTTCGGACAAGCCAACCAACGAACCCACTACTGTCCCTAAAGGAAAAACACTCAACCTGATCCTTGGGCCTCACAATACCATCCTGTATTATATGGGCGATGAACAGGATAAAGTAGCTACCACCAACTACGCTTCTTCGGGTGTAAGAAATGTAATCCTGCAAAAAATGAAAGAGGTAGCCCAACACTATGGCGATGCCAAAGAAACCATTATTCTCATCAAGCCTTTGGAAAGCTCCACCTACCAAAACCTGGTGGCCATACTGGACGAAATGGCCATCAATGGCGTAAAAAGATATATATTAATGGACGCCGACAGCAGGGAAAAATCATTTTCTGCAAATAATCTTACCATTCACACCAACATTGTCAAAAACACTTGAGATTCTGATGCCTTTTTGTAACTTACTAGTACCTTATTTCTTAGACCATCTTTTTTCCCAGTGGGTAGTATTGATCCTGTTCATCTAAATGGCAGGATCTTTTTTATTAAACTACTTATATTTTTTTCTGCACACAGTAAGCTTCTTTTGCAGCATACTAAACTCAATAATTATGATAGTATCTGTTGAAGCAATGATCCGGAAATACGTAGCTGCCTGGAATGAAAAAGGACTCCATGAATATAAAGCAGCATTCGCCACCTGCTGGGCCACTGATGCCCTCTACACCGATCCAAATTTCCAGGTAAAAGGACTGGATGGTATAGCAGAACTCGCTGCCACTTCTTTGGAACGTTCCCCTATCCGAACCTTCTCTATACTCGCTTTACCCGACTACCACCATAACGTAGGCCGTTATACCTGGAAGGTAGACCTGCCCACAGAAACCAAAGAAGGATTTGATTATTTCGAGTTTAATGAAGATTTCCGGATTACCCGCCTGGTCAGTTTTTTTGGTCCGTTGAAATGAGTAAAGATGATCCGTACTTTGTAGCAGACTAATCACCTGGAAAATGTACGAGTTCATCCTTGCAAATTTTGCTATGCACATAGCACTCGATGCGACAGAGGCGGAACTGATTGTGTCCAGGCTGGAATACAAGACGGTAAAAAAGAATAGTATCTTACTAAAGGAACGGGAAGTGTGCAGGAATATCTACTTTGTTAACAAGGGATGCCTCCGTATGTATTATGCAGACAAGGAAGGGGAAGACCACAATATTCTATTCTGCCCGGAAAACTGGTGGTCCGTTGATATCGCCAGTTTTTCGCAGCAGGAACCCGCTTTCTATACCATTGGCGCATTAGAAGACACCGAAGTTTTTTATATCAGCTATGCTATCCTTGAACAACTCTTTGTAGAGGTACCTAAGCTGGAACGTTTCTTTCGTATCATGACACAGAACGGGTTCAATCTATACCAGCATCGCATCATGTCCAATCTTTCCAGGTCTGCCGAAGAACGCTACCAGCTTTTCCGGAAGCAATACCCAAAGCTGGAGCAAAGAATCGCACAGAAACATATTGCCTCTTACCTGGGCATTACACCTGTGTTCCTAAGTATGATCCGAAAGAGAAATACGTAGATATCAAGTACGAGTTACGAAGTACTAAGTACGAACTTAGAAGCAACGTACTTAGTACTTATCCTTTGAGTCTCTCAATATACAAATCCACATACTCCCGCTTCCTCTTCAGCTTATACTGCATTACAAACCGGGGATGTGGTAACGTAACCATCTCATGAAAAAACTGGTATTCCTGGTTCAGGGCTTTCAGGTATTTATAGTTTTCACCCTCGCCGATACAAAAACAGGTATGGGTATCCAGGCCCCAGGAAAGCTGTTGTCTCAGGCAGTCCACTACAAATGGTTGTATGGTTTGCAGTAAGGCCTTGCTATCATAATAGTTCAGGTTCTTTTCCTTTTCTACAAAACCCAGCGGGCTCACCGAAGAGAAATAATGGTCTTTGTAAAAAGCAGCCGGACCACCATACGCCTCTATCATCTCATACATAAACACAGAGGACAATTCCTGCTTCTTTGCAAAATCATTGTGTATGGAACAAGCCGATTCCAACCGGATGGGGTCTGTAAAAGGAATACCGGTAACACCCCCGCCAAACCTACCTGGGTTAATACCTAAGAGTATTTTCCGTTTGTTCTTTTGAGAATAATACTTTTTGTAGAAGGCAGTACAGGCAGCCTGTACCGCAGTATCCTTGTGCACATCCAATACACTTATTCCGTCAGGAAGGGCAAAGGGTAATTGTAATTGAAATAAGAATCGAAGGATCTGGTCGGCAAGCATGTTTAAGCATTCTTGTATTTATCCATGTATTTCCAGTTGCGGGGTTTGCCTTCTGCTACCCATTCTATCATTTGTTCCAAACGCTTAAGCCGGGTATCTTCCGATTTGGCATCATTGATCCAGTCAATATATTCTCTTTTGGCACTACTGCTAAATTCATTAAACCAGGTCTGTGCAGATTTATTCTTTTTTAGCGCCGCCGCTACATCTGCAGGCACAGTGGCTTCTTTTTTCGGTGCTACTTTGGCTTTGGCTACTTTTTTTCCTTCCTCATTCAACAACATCGCTTCCTTGATGTACGATACGATCTTTTTATCCGAAGGCAGTTCCTTCAAAGAAGTGATCCTTCCAAAATGACCCATCGATGTCTCTGCTTTTGCGTTCTCCACCAGTGAAGCATCTTTCATCAATGTTGCTTTCCAGAAATTGATCGCACAATGCTGTTTAAAAGCAGCTATACTACACATCATTTCCCCCTTATAGTCAAAATGCGGAAAGCTCCATTTCATCTTCTCTTCCACATCCGGACAAGCTTGGTGCACCAGGTCGCGGAAGTGTTCTAATATGGGCTTTGCGAAATCAGCAGACTTCGCAATATAAGCGTCGATCAATGGGCTTTTTTTATGCATAGCTAGTCGTTTAATGTGCTTCCAGCCAATTATCACCGGCGCCTATTTCCGCCTCCACCGGTACATCGTTTGGTAATACCAACGCAGATTTCATACTGTTTAGTATCAAAGGCTTCAATATTTCCAATTCTTCCTTCAACGCATCGAACACCAATTCATCATGCACCTGCAGGATCATCTTAGAACGCAGTTTTTCCTGTTTAATAGCATCCTGTATTTTGATCATCGCCAGCTTGATCATATCTGCCGCCGTACCCTGTATAGGGCTATTGATCGCATTTCGTTCTGCATAACCCCGTACAGTGAAATTGGAAGAGTTGATATCCTTCAACCAACGCTTCCTGCCTTTCAGTGTCTCCACGTATCCATGTTCTTTACAGAAATTGATCGTGTTATCCATATACCGGGTAATACCCGAAAACTCCTTCTTATAATTATCAATGATCTCTTTCGCCTCCGCCCTCGGTATGCCCAGGTTATCTGCCAGTCCAAAAGCACCCTGCCCGTAAATGATCCCAAAGTTTACGCTCTTAGCTTTGTACCGCTGCTCACGGGTAACTTCGGATTCTGCTATGCCATATACCTTGGCAGCAGTAGCCGTATGAATATCGGTTCCTCTTTTAAAAGCCTCGCACATATTCGGGTCACCACTAATGGCCGCTACAATACGCAATTCAATCTGTGAATAGTCAGCACTGATCAGTATATGATTACTGTCGCGCGGCACAAATGCCTTACGGATTTCCTTACCCCTGTCTGTACGGATAGGGATATTTTGCAGGTTAGGGTTATTGCTGCTCAGCCGGCCTGTAACCGCAACAGCCTGTGCATAAGAAGTATGCACACGGTTTGTTTTAGGATTGATCATCAAAGGCAGTGCATCCACATAGGTAGACTTTAGTTTGGTCAACTCACGGAAAGTAAGAATGTCTTCTACTACCGCGTGTCCCTTAGCCGCCAGTTTCAACAATACATCCTCCCCGGTTTGGTATTGACCCGTCTTGGTCTTCTTCGCAGAAGGGTCTAGCTTCATCCCTTCAAACAATACCTCTCCCAGTTGTTTGGGTGATGCCAGGTTAAACTTCACACCTGCCTTGGCATATACACTTTGCTCTGCCAGCTTCGCCTCTCTTTCCAGCTCTTTGCTATATTCTTTCAAAAAGTCAACGTCTACTTTGATCCCCTCAAACTCCATCTCTGTCAACACTTTTACCAACGGGCTCTCTACCTCCTCAAAAACACGTTGTACTTCCTTTTGTGGTATCATGGGTGCAAACACCTGTTTGAGTTGCAGGGTAATGTCCGCATCTTCCGCAGCATATTCCTTGATCTTCTCTATCTCCACATCCCGCATATTACCCTGTGTTTTCCCCTTCTTCCCGATCAGCTCATCAATATGTATGGGTTCATAACCCAGGTACTGGGCACTCAGCAGGTCCATACTACGCCTGCCTTCCGGTTCAATCAGGTAATGAGCCAGCATGGTATCGAAGATGTTCCCCTTCAGCTCATACCCATACCATTTCAACATCAGCAGGTCATACTTTACATTCTGGCCTATCCAGGTAACAGAACCTGCCTGGAACAAGGGTTCAAACAACCGCAGTATGGCTTTTGTTTTTTCCTGGTCAGGCGGGCAGGGTATATAATAGGCCTCCCCAACCGTATAAGAAAAACTCAATCCCACCAGCTCCGCATTATTCGGGTCAATATTGGTGGTCTCTGTATCAAAGCAGATTTCCTTTTGTTGCAAGAGCTCTTCCACCAATGCTTTGATCTTCTCTTCCGTATCGATCACCTGGTAAGTATGCGGTGTATTGGTAATGTTCTTTGCAGCCACAACACCCACTTCCCCATAGCCTGAATCCGGCTTACTCTCCGCAGCCGGCGCCGGAACGCTCACCACATTCCCAAACAGGTCCATCTGTCCACCAGTGGTTGGAGCAGCACCCTGGAATACATTAAACTCATCACCGATCACTCTTTTACCCAGCGATTTGAATTCAAGCTCTGTAAACACTTCTACCAGTGCTGTTTTATTCCATTCCTTCAGGCGAAAGTTTTCTTCATGAAATTCAACCGGTACATCTGTAATGATCTTTGCCAGCTTCTTACTCATAATGGCATCTTCCTTACCGGCCCGGATCTTCTCCCCAAGCGAGCCCTTGATATTGTCCGCGTTGGCGATCACGTTTTCCAGTGTATCATATTCCTTCAACAGCTTGGCAGCCGTCTTCTCCCCAATACCTTTTATACCA
>Ga0207739_1000082_pt1 | contig 11133 bp, 9 predicted proteins | sample LuqExpMetageno15_FD_187773 | JGI IMG/M metagenome (GOLD analysis project Ga0207739, IMG submission 187773) | Tropical forest soil microbial communities from Luquillo Experimental Forest, Puerto Rico - Sample 15 (SPAdes) | ecosystem: Environmental > Terrestrial > Soil > Tropical forest ... | reverse complement strand
AGCAAAACAGCAAAAGCTGCAGAAATAGAAAAATTAGGCGCTACAGCCGCCATTGGCGACCTGAACGATACAGATTTCCTTACCCGTACATTTAAAGGGGCAGATGCCGTATATACCATGGTACCCCCCGGCGAATCGGAGAACCGCAAACAGCAAATGCGCAGGGAAGGCAATAGCCTGGTAGCTGCTGTAAAAGCAGCAGGTATTAAAAAGGTGCTCAACCTCAGCAGTATCGGTGCACACATGCCTGCCGGTTGCGGACCGGTATCAGCCCTGTATTTTGTAGAACAGGCATTCAATGCCCTGGATGGAGTGGATGTGAAACATCTTCGTCCCGCTTTCTTTTATACCAACCTGTTGAACAATATCGGTATGATCAAACACGCAGGGATCTATGGCAACAACTATGGCCTTGATACGGATATTGTGTTTGTACACCCGGATGATATTGCGGTAGTAGCTGCGGAAGAATTACAAGCCCTATCCTTTACCGGTAAAACGGTTCGTTATATAGTGGATGATATCCGCACAAGCAAAGAGGTAGCCAGCATACTAGGGAATGCTATTGGTAAACCGGAGTTACCCTATGTACAGTTTACCGATGAACAGGCATTGCAGGGTATGGTACAGGCAGGATTGAATGAAGACAGTGCTTTAAATTATGTAGAAATGGGCCAGGCCATCAGAAGCGGTGAGATGTTTGCAGAATACAAAAAGGAACCGGTACAACAAGGGCCTGTAAAGCTGGAAGATTTTGCGAAGGCGTTTGCAGCAGTATATGCTAAATCATAATATTACCCACAAAGCAACGGCACCCTTACCGTTAACGCTTTTGGTAATTCATCAAACAAATACCTCTATGAGTTGTAAGGTTGGGGTTGCCGTCTGCTTTTGAAAGCAATATGAAGTTAGCATTATTTTGGAGTAGTGGATAGGGGATTATATAAATATCTTAAAGTTTTAATGACAGTTTAAAATAATTAAGCCCGGGGACAGAATTCTCCGGGCATTTTATTATTTGTTATTTGAATTAAACAAATGCAATAAACCCCGGGTGAGAACACCCGGGGTACCATTTACAACCATTTCAATCCTATCTACAAGGTCTTATCCATGCTGGTGGTATTGCCTGGGTTATCAGTTGCCGTTACGGTAACCTTACTGCCAGTTACAGAAGCATTGGTTTGGGTAGCTGTATACAGCCAATCCAGTCCATCCGCATCTTTTACGGCATCACCCTCCTCTATCAAAACAGCAGAGGCACTTTCAATACGTACATGCACTTTTTTGCTCTCTATATCATCCACTACCCTGGCTTTAATGATGCTGCCTGGTGCGCCCGTATAGGCAGATACATCAATGTTGGTGATAGAAGGACTATTAAAGAAATCAGCAAAAGCCATGTTAAAACCCGATTGACCTGTTCCGGCAATAGCTGTATAGGCCGCAAACAGCGTAGGGTTATTGGCCTTAACGGACTTAGCGTATTGGGAAGCCTGCTGAAACTTCTCATGCACCGCTATTTGGTTAGCAGTGAATGGATTATCAATACTGCGTTTTTTACGTCGCTTACCCAAAACAGTAAGGCCACCAGCGCGCTGGCTAAACGCAACAATATCCAGTGTACCGCTTAAACCGTGGGTAAGCACGTTATATCTGTACTTTGCCATAATTGACAATATTTAAAGTGTGAATTAATAAATGAAAACAACAAGGAAAAGTGAGTGCGCGCGCTTCACTTAACGGTTATACAACCCTTATGTATAGGTACAAAAGGGTGGGGGGCGAATGGTTTCGCACACAATACTCCTGTGCCATAAATAGCAGGTTTTATGGTGAATAAATCAGATGGCTAAAAAGATAATCAGGCAGCAGAATGCAGGTGTTAGTACACAGCATACCCGGGTACGTTGCGACGCTCAACGCAAGGATATAACTATTACACAGCACACTTGCCCGTTAGAGCAGCGCACGGCAATGACCAATAGAAAAACAAATGGGAGATAAAATGAAACAGTCTAAAATGGAGTAGAAGTATTACTTATAAGGAGTAATGATTTATATAATAAAAGTAACAACTGTTTTTCGAATTTGCAAATAAATGATATAACTAATATTGTTAATAAAAAGTTAAAGCAGGTGATCTCTATGTTATATTATTACCCTGATTACAAAGGCGCCCAGTAACCACTCAAAGTATACCTAGTGCTTGGTTTGTATTATAAGCAATTAAATAATCAGGATGATTAATAAAGGATCGAATATAATTCTTTCATTGTTCGCCTCTTAGCGGTATTTCTTCATATTCTATTAAGCCATGCCTCATACTGTGTCCAATCATCAATAATCAATTGTTTCTTCTTTTCTGCAGGTAAGTCATTTTCAAAAGCATTATCTAAATAATTAGGATATTCAGATAATGCAATTACGTCCCTATAATCAATATTGGCTTTTTCAACATATCTTTTTACCGATTCTATATTGCCATCGGATAATTTCAAAATAGATGCATATACCCTATACTTCCCTTTCTCACTTTCAGATTGATACATTTTCAATAGGGTTTCTATTTCTGAAAATTCCAATTTCGGAAACTCTCTTTCAACAATTCGTTTAATGTCACTATAGCTAATGTTTGGCATTTTTTGTTCCATATCTATTTAGCTAGTGCTTTAATATCAGTTTGGTAAAATCACTTGTCTATTGATAACCATGACCTTTTAAGTAATTTAATATATATACCAAACCATGAATGGATCGTGGGTATACTTTTTAAAATACAGGCTATTTAGGTAATGTTTCCTCGATAGCTTTAAGCCAATCCCCCCACATAGCAGGATCCATTGTTTTTCCATCGTTCTTGTTAATATCCATTCCTCCTAAGTAAACTGCCAGATCATCCGAGTTGGTTCTTTGTTGAAGCTTGTCTAAAAAATAGATCATGGCTCTATATGCTTGCTCAATTGTTAATGTATTCATCATAGTTTTTCTAATTACGGATTTAAATTTCGACTAAATCCGGTTTCCTCATCAAATGTTTTCGGAGTGTTTGGAAGTGAGTTTTATTGAGTAACCTAAGGCAGCTTTTTCAATTCTTTAAAAGGAATTATGAAGCCCCTATCTACTTTATTTGTACTACAAAAGTTGCAGTAATCTCTCAAACGCTTTCTCTTTTTCATCTTCCTGCCCGGTCTCTAATAGAATATTATATAATTGTTCATTAGCCTCATAATCAAAAACAAAGATTCCCAACCAGCCTAATCCCCAAAAATCAATGTTACCCCCTATTTTAGTTGAATTTAATTCAACCTGGTTTAGACTACCAAAATCACCTTTCTCAAAGTACTTATAAATAATCTCATACTCTTTTAACAAAGGGGCAATATCATTTTTAAACCAATGTATGTCTTTCGTTATATTCACGGAATGATATTTTGAGCACTTATTAGTGCACTCTGGGCAGATTTGGCAATTAACCCATCGGGATGATTGGTAAAAGATTGAATATAATTATTGATCTTTTGGCTGTTAAATCTTGAAATTTTCCTAAGCACATTAGCAAAGTCAAGTTTGTCTTTTGTTTTTTTGGCTGTATCTAAAGCCAACTCTATCATTGACTGATCATTGGAAATGTAAAAAATGGCCATTATAAGCATTATTTTAAGAACCTTACCTTTCTCTTTTTCTAAAAGTTCTTTTAATATCGGCAATGCCTTTTCCACCTTTAAGTAAACAAGTGTATCTACTATAAAATCATCAGGGGATTGTTTCTCGTGTAATAATTCTATTAACCTGTTTGTTACTCCTTCTTTCTCTTCCAAAGTCAATTTGTCGATAACAGAATACTTTATTGAAGCGCCATCTCTATACTCACGTACACTAGGTGGGATAAGTATTTTAACGATATCATCTATATTCATCACTAAAAATTTATGGTACTAGCTACTTACACCGTCACCTCTATTCACTTTCGCTCTACGACTGTTTTACTTTTTGAATAGCTCTCATCCAATCCTCCCACATAGCAGGATCCATTGGTTTTCCATCGCTCTTATTAAAATCCATGTCTCCTAAATAGCTTGCCAGGTCATCAGAATTAGTCCTTGAATAAAGGCCTTCTAAAAAATAAAACATTGCCAGGTAGGCTTCTCTATCGGTCAAAATAATATTATCCATAAATCCTGATTTTGCTATTGCAGGAGAAAAGAAAGCATATGCATGATATGGCTATACAGCATATTAATTGTAATGGTTTATTCATGCTGTAAAAATAGCAAATGCCCGATATATACTACGTTGTGAAAATCCTTTGAGATCAGAAATCTTATTACTTTGCATCGTTACAAATATGTAACTGACATGATCTTATGATAATGGTTCCATCAGCTAAGATCATACCATTTAGCGTTATGAATATTTTAATCAAAACATTAAAAGCAAATGTCTGGAGAGCTAAAATTTTGGAATTGGTTTAAACAGAAGGAAGCTAATTATTTTTATCTTGATCAAATAGAGGAAGTAACTGAAAAAGAACGGCTCCTTGATGACTTGCTTTCCCATCTGCACGAATATTGTCAGCACCTATATTTTGAAGTAGGTGGTTATCCAGATGAAAAGCAAGACCTGATCATCACGGCAGGTGGTAATGTCGATTTTTTTGGAGAGGTTGAAGCTCTTGTAGATGCAGTACCTGAATTAGATCATTGGAACGTGATCGCTTTTAAACCACCTGCTACGGAAAATTTTACTATTGAATACGAAGGTGTTGAGCTTGATGCTTCAACAATGTATTTTGTTCCGCTTGAGAATAAAACCTCACCCCAACTTGGGTTAAGAATATACATAGATAATTATGATTCAACCCAGGCGAACACCTTTTTAACTGCTGCATATTTAGTATTGGATAATATTCTTGGAGAAAAATCCAATGCAATAGATATTGGTTATGTAAAGACAGATGACCTTGCTTCTGTTCATGACAGGGAAGAATTGATTGAATTGAATAAACTGCTGCGATTCATCGAATGGAGAAAATCGAAGCTTAATGATTAGCATTGGAAAGACTTTTTATTTGTTCCATAGTATGTGAAAAATGTTTTTTATTACTAAAACCAGCATAGCTTAAGCCAATGCAAGGACTTATATCACCATCAATCACATCTGTATTTACAAATCTGAAACTTTTTAATGAACGCATTTTCGTTATAAACCTTATTGATGGTATTTTTCCACAATCATTAAATGATAAAATATTCAAATAACTAAACATAGTCACATACTCGTGGTTTTCAATTGATTTACAATTCTCAACAAATAAAGAAGTTAAGGTTTCCTTACTTTTCTCTAGACAATCTAATTTTTGTAGCTTACTGCAATAATGAAATTGTAATTCATTAAGACGGTCAAATTGCTCCAGCCCATTCAACTCAGCTATGTTTGACGTGATGATTTCCAATTTTTCTATCCAGGGAATATTAGATAGAAAGGAACAATCTTTGGTTTTCGGACTATAGTTATAAAGCGCTAAAGATTTTAAATAGCGACACATATCTATATTTATAAAATGAGGGCTCCACTTAGCCCTCATTTCTTTAAGTAAAGGGAAAAATGAAAAATCAATTTTTCTGTCACCACGCAGTATCACGGATTCTAAGTTTTTTAAAAAATAAATGCCATCAATATCATTAATTCCAGCTGATATTGAGAGTTTTTTAATGTTTGGATATTTAGATAGAAAATCTATATCCTGCAATTTATATCCGTGAATTACTTCAATAGCTATCCCATGAAAATGATTTTTCTCATAAACCTGCATGCATTTGTCAATGTTGTCTGAATTGATAATGACAGACATGGTGCCATCTAAATTTGCGTATACATCAACTCCATCAATTTGAACTACTGACATATCTATTTGTTATTTTGGTAAATATCGTAACAATTTCACTTAAAATGCCAACATGAGCAATCTCAATAAGAGCAAACTAGTACCAGTTGCACCTGCTGTTTGAGCTGCACCTGGTGATAATGGTATATATGTAGGTGTTGAATAATCAGGTTTATGCAAGGTGGTTATATGCGTCAATAAAACATACGTCATAGTTATAGTAGTTTGAACGGTTTTTTGAAGATTATCCCCATCCTGCAATTTATATTTTTCGCCAGGTGATCCTCTTCGATTGTAATTGTCTGGGTTTTCATGCCCACCGTCTTTTTGAAGCCTGGTATCTTCATCTTTAAAGGCTTGTCTCTGATCGGGAGACGGAGTCCAGTCTATGGATACAGCGGGGTCCTCCTTTGCGTCAGCCCATTGTTTTGCTGATTGTTTTGCTCTTGAGAGTGGGCCTTTTCCATGGTATTTTTTTCCGGATTTGAACGTAATTGTGTAAGATCCCGGAGGTCCTGGATCTGCCTTTTGGGTCTTGGGGTTTTTTTGTGCATTTGTATTTGTAGAGGAATTAGAAGAGCTCTGTGAATCCTTCTTTTGCTGTGGTTGTTGTGGTTGATTGTTTCCTCCACCATTTGATTGATTTCCTACCTGTGTTTGAATCTTTCCGGAAACCATATTTTCTGTTGCCGTCCTGGCCACCACGCCGGTTACCTGCGTAACCAGGCTTATTACAGCCTGGGTCAAAACGACTTTTACAGCTTGCTCCACGGAAGGACAAGCTACTGCTGCCATTTCAGTGCTGATACTACTTAAAAATCCTTCAACAAAGCCGCCATCAGGATCAACATTGTTCACCGGATCATTGCCCATACCTATATAAGGGCTTTCAAACTGGTCGTAAGGATCCTGTTGAATCCAGCGGCCAATTTGCGGATCATAGTTTCGCAATTCAAAATCATTCCAGCCTATTTCATCATCCATTTCACTGAAATCACCCTGGTAGCCGTTAGGGTTATCTACATGGCCCTCTGCTGCATCTGCCAACTCGCGGCTGCTAATACCGGCTATTTTTAAGCCAAAAGCATAATAATGATTTTCCTCCATTATACGGCCGCGTACATGCTGCACCTGTAGGTTATCAAAATATACCGGTTCATCGCTTTCATTGCTTACATAAATGTATACATATCCATTTTTAGGTGCTTTGATGTTGGCCAACACCAATGGAGTGGCCCCATCACCGGAAGTCTGAACCGGTTGACTGGTACTGCCTTCCGCTACATAATTAAAACGTTCATCAAAGAACAGGATAGTCAAATAAGCCCTGGGTAAGCTGGTACTATATTGGTTTGGATCTGCTACCCCTGCTATAGCTGTAGGATCCAGGTTATTGGTCACCACAGAAGCCGTGGCGCTATTATGTAACCCGGTTCCAATAGTAGCAGGATCACCTGATAATGCCCCTGCAAGACTTGCGATAATATCGGCAGCCAGGCTATTGGTGCTGGTATTAGTAGTGGGATTCTCAAAGTAATATTGCACAGCAGCGCTCATCTCATCACCTGCCATTACTTTTAACAGGCTATTGGGGCCAACGGTGTGACCGCTGGATTTGCTGAGCATACTAACAGCACCACTATGGTTGGAGGCCCAACCGGATGGAACCGTGGTAACCCGGGTAGTGGCCACTTCATTGGCACCGCCGGGCTGGCCGAATATACTTTCCTCGTAAGTGGCCCTGCTGGCATCTGCATTTTCCATGGTAGCGGTACTGCTACTGGTATGCGTTTCTTCCGTGAGTATCATCCGTGTATTGCTTTGGTAATCGCGGATGAAGTAATCGAAAGTACCTTGTTTGCCGTCAGGCAGGGTAATGGTTCCGGCAACACTAAAGGTTTCTGTAGCATTGCTTTGTGCTACAGCTTGTACCGGTCTTACACGACCTTCCTCAAAATTGATGTATTGCAGGGTACCACCGCCACCCAGTGATGCCTGTGCATTGGTGGGTAGCGTTTTGGTTTCTTCATACACGAAACCATTGATATAACTGGTGATCTTGGTAGTTGTACCTCCCTCCGGAGTAAATAATTTTTGCAGCCGGGTTCCATTGGCATCATATACATATTGTAAAATGCCTTTCCCATCTATTTTCACTATTGTAGGCTTATCAAGATAATTGTACTCTATATCATAAGCGCTTTTAGTTTCATCATCATCAATATTTCCATTAGAGTCATGATCATAGTCAGATCCATTCGCAGTTCCTTTAAAATCACCTAACTGCCCATTGGTTGGGGCAGTATTTGCGTCAGTTACTTTTTTCAGACGATTACTATTGGTATAATAAGTATAGGTGAGGTCATCAATAGTAACAGGGCTGGAGTTACCAATGATCACTCCTCTTTGAGAAAGGACTGTAAGGTTCCCGTTTTTATCGTACTCAATCTTGTTGTTCGCGCTACCGCTAACGCTGAAATCCATAGTAGCATGGCTCCAGCTATCACCGGTTGTTTTCTTTTCATTAAAAAAGGCATTGCTTAAGCGGTTGGCATTGTCATAGCTGTATTCATATTTGCGTTGTGCATCATCCCCCTGGGTGGTCCAAACATTCCCTGCTACCTGCCCGCTAAGATTGGTGTTATTAAAAACACCTTCAGTTTTATCAAAGCCCAGGCATTGACCAAAGTAATTGCTCCATTTGTTAAAACTGGTCTTTAACGCATAGTCCTTGTTTATACCCGTAATATCCCCATGAAGGTTATAGCTATACTGCAATTTTTCCAGGTAACTATTACCGGTAGTGGTATTATTATAGCCCGGGGCAAGGGTGGTAGTGCTTAGTCTTCCCAAATCATCATACGTATATGTTGCAATGGTTTTCCAGGCATTGGTACCGTATTGTTTGTCTATTGAGGTAGTACGACCGATATTATCAAAATTGTTCCTGGTTAATATGCCGAATTGTGTATAATCGGTACCTGCCGCAGTGTGCAGGGAATATTTACTCAATAGTCTTCCATCAAAATGATACTGGTAGGTAGCGATATCTGTACCGGCCTTGATGTTATCCTCGTTTGTTTGAATAAGCCGGCCATCCAGCTCGTCATAATACAAAGTGGCATTTAGGAAGGTGTTTGTATTCAGTATCCGGGTTTTGCTGCCCGTAGGATAACCAAGCGTACGCGGCGACCAGTTAATGGGTAATATGGTAGTACTGTTGCTGGGGTAGGCTGCAGTATTATTAAAGTTGGTGTTAAACGATTTTTTGCCGTCAAAATTGTAATTATCGTAAAAGAAGTATTTGAGAATAGTGCAAACACCCGGGTCATTCAGGTTGGTGGAACTGATGGGGTTGAATAAGGTTGTTACCGGGATATTGGCGGGAGAGGTTGTGGCGCCAGGATCAATTTTTGCATCAAATTGATCCCCGGCAGTACTTACAAAACCAGGTACCAGTTTTATGGAATTGGAAGCACTGTATACCGGAACAGACACATCCCTGGTATCTACTACCAGGTCAGTAATAGCTGTAGCCGGCGTGCTTGTTGTAATAGTGGTGATGGTAGTGGCTGCTGCAATATCAGTTTGCAGCTGGGGTATACTGGAAGTAGTATTGTATAAGGTAGTGATCACCCCCCTGTCCAGGTCGTCATATAAAGTAGCCATCCATTGGTTCGCATTACGTTGGTTACCATCTTGTGTAAAAACCTGCCTGTCACGGGTATCATATAACATGTATAACGCTTCAGCGCCAGGTGTTTTCTTAAATACCAGTCGTCTCTTTTCATCGTAAGCATATACAGAACAGAGTTCATTCTGGATATCTGACAGGTTATCCTTGTAAGAAGAAAAATCGGATGCTCCCCAATCATAGAAATCATTAAAAGAGGCGCCCGTGTAACCATTCTGGTCAAAATATTTTACTGCTTCAGGAGAAAGTGTAAACCGAAGTAACCCATGAGCGTCATATATACTATAGCTACATAACCAACCATCATCCCCATCGGAAGGGCTATCAGCTTCCTGCACTTTTCTGAGTATCAGTTGCCCTGATTTATTGGTAAATTCTATTACTTGTTTGTTATTCTCGTCTTTATAGCGATTCTTGTATAATGTATTAGCTGCATAGATGCCATAATGAGATGGGATATCTACTTCCTCATCCTCTCTCTGCAGGGAAAATATTTGTACATTATCGGCAGTTGTATTCAATTCATAAGATATCTGGGTACCATTGGCAGAAGCAGCCCAATTGGTCCCAGGCATTTTTACCTGCCTGGCCCTGTTTAAAGGGCTGTTATCATATACCGATACCTGTGAAAAGGCAGATGATTCCTGGTATGCATTGGTATAATAAGTAGCCTGGTCCGTTACCGGGTCGGTTTTCTTTTTCCCGGAGTTCGCAGTGGTTGTATAGGGCAAATACTTTTTGGATTGCCTGCCCTGGTCATCATACACAGAGAGCTGCACCACATCTCCCCAAAGGCTTCCCACGGCAGCTGTTCCACAACTTACCTTTTGTTCGCTTCTTCCCAAACCATCTATATAAGCGGTGGTTTGCATTTTATTCTCTATACCAACCGGTAACTGGTCAATGGTTTTCCAATCGGTAACACCTGGTTTTAAAATGAGATGCTCCCTGATATAAGTTTGATTCTCCCAGTTAACAGAAACCACTTCTATTTTAACCACATTAGAATAGATAAAATTACCGGTAAGTACATCTGTCACTTTTTGCCGGTAATAGGTAGTTTGGCTCAACGGCGTGGACGGGAAAGTATAGCTGGCTGTAGTGGCGCCGGATATATTGGTGAACCCATTTACCGGCTCTGCACTCTGCTGCCATTGGTAATTGACTGCCCCGGTTTCCGGTGCATCTGACTGTACCAGGCGCCCACTGCCGGGTGGGGTGGTATTATAGTTATATACATAATTGCCATCAAAAGATGCAATCATATAACTAAGATTCCAGGCGGTCTGTGTTCTCCCGCTTACCCAAAAACAGCAACAGCTAAAACAGGTAAACAGGATATGTAAAATAATTTTTGATTTCATGTTAAATGGTTTTGAACAATTATATCAGCCATTTTTTTAATTACTACATGTTCCGTCGTTAATAACCGTTATGTTCGACGTTGTGCCGTATGGAGTCATACTTAAATCATAAAAAGCTGGTGGACTGGTTAAACACAGCAGGATATAAGTATACTGGGGGTTACTACCCCCGGGAGTTAAAATAGATA
>Ga0207739_1000081_pt1 | contig 11135 bp, 11 predicted proteins | sample LuqExpMetageno15_FD_187773 | JGI IMG/M metagenome (GOLD analysis project Ga0207739, IMG submission 187773) | Tropical forest soil microbial communities from Luquillo Experimental Forest, Puerto Rico - Sample 15 (SPAdes) | ecosystem: Environmental > Terrestrial > Soil > Tropical forest ... | reverse complement strand
TTCCAACCCCATTAAACCTGTTAAGTTTTGAAGCAGCCAAAACACAAAACAATATAGCGCTTAGCTGGACAACCGTTAATGAAGTGAATACCGATCATTTTGTGGTAGAGAGAGGAACCACGGCACAACAGTTCGAGGAAATAGGTACGGTTGCTGCTAAAAACACAGCCGGGCAAAACGAATACGCCTATACTGACAAACTGAATGAAGCGACTGTGTATTATCGCTTACGGATGTTTGATAAAGATGGTAGCTATACCTATAGCAAAGTAATTGCGGTTACTGCAGGTAATAACAAAGCTGTTGCTGTTTATCCAAACCCTGTTATCAATACCTGCACCATGCAACACGGGACAGCAGGAGCGAATGCGCTTGTCCTTGTGGTAGATATCAATGGTAAGATACTGGTAGAACAACCGGTTGCCAGCGGACAAGCTGCTACCATCCTCAACCTGGGTAGCCTTGTCAAAGGAAGCTATTGGGTAAGCTTTATCAATAATGGTGAGAAGCAAACAACAGCGATTCAAAAATTATAATCATCAATCTAAACAACATGAAAGTTTTCAGTAGTATTATTTTCCTGCTTTTGGTTACTCTTACAGCAGGCAATGCACAGGCAAAGAAATGGGATAGCACGTATAAGCCTGCCAGTTATGATCTTCGGTTAGCACAATTCAGGATGTTCCCCAATTCAAAAAAGGATATCATCTTTTTAGGTAACAGTATTACTGCCGGGGTAGAGTGGCAGGAGTTGCTGGGTAATCCCAATGTGCGCAACAGGGGTATATCCGGGGATATCAGTTTTGGTGTATTGAACAGGCTGGATGAGGTAACGGAAGGCCAGCCAGCCAAGGTATTCATCCTGATTGGTATTAATGATGTGGCATTGGGTATTCCTGATTCTATCACTTCTGCCAATCATAGAAGAATGGTGGAGTATATCAAGGCACATTCACCTTTAACCAAGATCTACCTGCAAACATTGTTGCCGGTTAACAAGGATTTTGGTAAGCACCCGGCTCATTATAACAAGGATGAAAAGATCATTCGTATCAATGAGAACCTCAAAAAGCTCGCAAAGGAAGAAGGGGTTGAATTGATTGACCTGTATTCCAAATTCCTCGATAGCGATAATAAGCTAATTGCCAAATACACATACGACGGATTGCATTTAACTGCAGAAGGCTACCAGCATTGGGCGGAGGTGTTGAAAGAATCTCATGCGTTGTAACGCAATGTACGATTTACGATGTGGGATGTACGATGTAAAGCCCTGATCGTCATGCTGAATTTATTTCAGCATCTCCTGGCAAATACTTTTACGCACGACAGGAGATTCTGAGTCAAGCTCAGAATGACGGAACTGATATAAATAATAGGCCCCGATGAACTTTCATCGGGGCCTATTATTTATATCGTTCCGGTTCCTCACATCGTACTTCGTACATCTAACATCGTACATTGCTTCACATCGTAAATCGTACATGGCATCAGTTTCTATCCACCAACTTCTGCTGGCTTTCACTATACCGGGCTCCTGTATTGGGATATTGCTGCAACAAGGCTTCTATTTCATTGAGTGTAGGTTGTGATAACTGTACGTTTACACTGCCTGCATTATCTTCCAGGTATTGGCGTTTTTTAGTGCCGGGTATGGGAATGATATTGTTACCCTGGTGTAATACCCAGGCCAACGCCAGTTGGGCAGGTGTGCAACCATTGTTTCTGGCAATGGCTGCAAAGCCTTCGGAGAGGTGTTTGTTGTTATCCGCATACTGCTCCTGGTAACGGGGTAATCCCTTGCGGAAATCATTGTCTTTTAATTCCGTTACATCCAATGTATTGGTCACCAACCCACGTGCCAGCGGACTAAAGGGTATAAACGCGATGTTGAGCTCTTTGCACAAGGGTAGTATTTCCTTCTCTACATCACGTGTCAACAGGGAATACTCACTTTGTAAAGCCGTGATCGGATGCTCTCTATGTGCCCTGCGGATGCTATTGGGCGATGCTTCGGAGAGGCCCAGGTATCTTACTTTCCCTTCCTTAACAAGATTGGCCATGGCACCTACAGTTTCTTCAATGGGTACATTGGGATCCACACGATGGGCATAGTACAGGTCGATCACATCGGTCTGTAATCTTTTCAGGCTGCCTTCTACGGCTTTCTTTATATACGCCGGGGATGCATTGAACTGGCCATTGCCTTCGAGTGAAAAGCCAAACTTGGTGGCAATGAATAGTTTATTGCGGTTGGGCTTTAATACCTGTGCTACCAGTTCTTCGTTTTTACCGCTGCCATAAATATCGGCAGTATCCCAGAAATTAATACCCAGTTCAATAGCCTTGTGCAAGGTGGCGATGGATTCCACATCATTGGGCTCGCCATAGGCATGGCTCATGCCCATGCAACCCAGCCCGATGGCGGAGAGCTGTATGCCGGTATTACCCAGTGTTCTGTATTGCATGTAATAATATTAGTTAGATAAGCTGGCAAAGTCTTCTTCAGAGAGATGGATCTCTGTGGCTTTGATGTTTTCGTGTAAGTGTTGTATGGAACTGGTGCCGGGTATCAGTAGTATGTTGGCGGAACGTTTCAGTAACCATGCCAATGCAATCTCTGCAATGGTAGCATTGTGCTTTTTAGCAATGGCACTGATCTTATCCTGCATTTTGTCAGGACCGGATGCCAGCGGGAACCAGGGAATAAAAGCGATATCGTTTTCTGCAGTATAATCTACTACTGATTCCCAGGTACGGTTGCCCAGGTTATACAGGTTTTGTACAGATACAATAGGTACCACCTTTTGGGCACGTTCTATGTGTTTTACATCGGTTTCGGATAAGCCTACGTATTTGATCTTGCCTTTCGCAACTGCTTCTGCCACAGGCGCTAAGGTTTGTTCAATAGGGAAGGCGGGATCTACCCTGTGTAATTGCCAAAGGTCTATCTGGTCTACCTGTAAACGTTGAAGGCTGCCTTCAATACATTTTTTAATATAGGCAGGATCACCATTGGGTACCCATTGGCCGGGACCGGGACGTGTAAGACCGCCTTTGGTAGCAATGACTACCTGGCCAAAGGATTGGCCGATGGCTTCCTGTATCAGTATCTCGTTGGTATGCGGGCCATAAGCATCTGCTGTGTCAAAGAAGTTAACGCCTGCAGCAACGGCTGCTTTTAATACTTCTTTCGCATTGTCGCGGTTAGCGGGGTCACCCCATACGCCGGTGCCGGTTAGTTGCATTCCGCCATAACCCATGCGGTTCACTTCCAGCTCACTACCTATCTTGAAGGTGAGGGGTGTTTTGTTTGTAGACATAATGTGTAGGATTTTATCATTTGCGGGTTTCACCAGCACAAAAAGAGGGCCGTTTTGCAAAGGCGCTGATAACTATCTATTTGGATAGCTGCCGCTGGCAGAGCCGGGTGACTAATTGTCGGAAGAGCAATTTACCACTAAGGGCACAAGGAACACAAGAGCCACAAGGGGAGTGGTTAATTGTATGCATACTGTTAAATAATGGTTGCCTCTTTTCTTTTTGAACAAAAGATGGATATTCTACTTAATTTTGTAAGGTAAACTTACAAGTTTACCTGTTTATTATGACAGAAGAGCAAAACACCCTCCAACTGGCATCGGACCTGAGAATGGTTGTTGCCAGGCTTACCAAGAAGTTACGTAGCCAGTCTACTACCAGTGGTGAAATGTCGCTTACAGAGCGTTCTACGCTTGTATTGCTGGACCGGCATAAGGAATTGTTACCCAGCGAGCTGGCGGCTATGGAGAAGATCACTACCCAATCTATGTCGCAGGTATTGAATCACCTGCTGGAGCTGGGGTATATTGTACGTAAGGCATCGGAAACGGATAAAAGAAAAGTACTTATTTCCTTGTCCAAAGCAGGGCAGCATATTTTAAACAAGGTGCGGAATGAACGGGATGAATGGTTGAACAAGGCATTACAGGCTACCTGTACTGCCAAAGAGCAGGAAATACTGCGCCGCGCCATAGCACCGTTAACCAAGCTGGTTGACTTTGATTAATACCATATTATGCAGATCAATACATTTAACGCTTTTAAGAGTCGCAATTACCGGTTGTATTTTATAGGGCAGTCGGTTTCTTTAATCGGTACCTGGATGCAGAAAACAGCCGTAAGCTGGGTGATCTATTCACTAACGCATTCCAAGTTTATGCTCGGGGTTACCTTGTTTGCCACCATGTTTCCTTCTTTCCTTTTTTCTTTTATCGGTGGGGCGGTGTCTGATCGTTATGATCGCTTTAAGGTGTTGTTGCTAACACAGGTAGTATCCATGGTACAGGCAGTGCTGTTAACACTACTGGTGTATTTTAAACAATACACGGTATGGGAGGTATTATCACTGAGTGTATTATTGGGTACGGTCAACGCCTTTGATGTGCCGGCAAGACAATCGCTGGTATATGATATGGTAGATGAGAAAAAGTATTTACCCAATGCACTGGCACTAAACTCATCTATGGTAAACTTATCGAGGCTGATAGGGCCGGCGATAGCAGGACTGGTGATTGAGAAATGGGGAGAGGATGTTTGTTTCGGATTGAATGCATTGAGTTTTGTAGCGGTGATCAGTTCCTTGTTATTGATGCGATTACCAAAATATGTTCCTAAAGAACAGACCCGGAATGTGTTTGCGCAGGTACGCGAGGGCCTGGTGTATGTGAAGCAAACACCTGATATAGCATTTGTAATAGGCATGTTGGCATTGATCAGTTTGTTTGTATTGCCCTATACAACCCTGATACCGGTATATGCAAGAGATATCTTTCATGGCACCGCTTCTACCTTTGGCGTGATCGATAGCTTTATAGGGCTGGGTGCTTTCTCGGGTGCCATCTTCCTGGCTTCCTTACGGCCCGGTACCAACCTGCGAAAGGTGCTAACGATTAACACTTTTGTATTTGGTACGGGGTTGATCCTGTTCTCCCATGCACCTTATTATCCATTGGCTTTATTGTTTGCTACTATTGGTGCTTTTGGTATGATGTCGCAGGTAACCATCAGCAACACGATTATACAAACCACGGTAGATGCTTCTATGCGAGGGCGTGTGATCAGCCTGTATGCCATGGCTTTCTTTGGTATGCAACCATTGGGCGGACTGATCATTGGTATTGTATCCCAACACATTGGCGTAGAGAATACCGTATTATTCCAGGGAATCATTGCCATACTGGTAGGGGCATTGCACCTGCGCTTTTTGCATAAACGCAAACTGGCTGCCCCTGCAAACACGAAGATGGAAGAAGCGGTTTCAATGGTCAATGGTTAATTGTCAATTGTTAATGCTTAGTGCAAGCTCAGTGTGTCTTGTGTGCTTAGTGTTTAACCCTACTCCTTCGCAAAGCGAACCACCATCGTGCTCACCTGCCAGATCCAGCGGGCGGGTCTTTTTTCACCGGGTACCACAATACGCCAGGGGCCCTTACCCTGTGGCAGTGGCTGGCCATCCTGCTGATCAGCAAGTATAACAATGCGGTTGGTAAAAGCGGTGTCCAGCTCAGGTAAAGAAAACACTACTTCATATCCGTCACTTGATTTTACCAGCAGGTATTTGGCCATGTTTTCTCCACGTAACTGGCTACCTATGGTAGCGCCTGCCTGTTGCAGTATATCTGCCAGTGCCACACCTGTATAATGATGTTCTTTTCCATCACGGTCGGTAGCACTTACTTCTGTCCGCTTCATGGCAGCGAGGTCCTGCCCGGTAAGGCTAAGCGGGTGCGTTACTTCGCCTTCTACTTTAATAGTGGGTACTGTTTGCGCCAGTGTAACTGAATAGCTGCAGAGTAATAACAGGAGTACGAATAGGATGTGCCGGTGTTTTTGTTGCATAATGGTATTGATTGATCAATGTGGATGCGTATGTGGGTTTGTAAAATCAGGGTTGGTTAAAAAAGCGGAATCTGTTAGCATCTGCAGGAAGGCAATGATGTCTTTCTTTTCCTCCCCGGTAAGATGCAATGATTTACCACCCGGTTCATTCGTGTTATTACGTAGTACGGGGCTCAGGGATGCACTTTCCTGTATATGATCGCTATAATGATCCAGCACCTGTTCCAGTGTGGTAAAGCGCCCATCGTGCATATACGGTGCTGTTACGGCAATATTGCGAAGGGTAGGTACCCGAAAACGCCCCCTGTCCGTTGCCAACCCTGTTAATTGTTCTATGCCCCTATCTTTTGGTATACTGTCCAGCCCGTTATTATGAAAGAGTTCCAGGTATAGTTTGGGGCCACCATGGCAATGCCCACAGCCGGCACCTCTTATCTTTCTTTCCGGCGAAGGGTTGTTCATAAAAAGCGCCATGCCCCTGGATTCTTCCGGTGTGGGTGTATAGACACCTTTTAGATATTGATCATAAGAAGAGTTGGCAGAGATTAATGTGCGCTCAAACTGTGCAATGGCTTTTACAACCCGGGCGCCTGTAATGGAATCGCTGCCAAAAGCGGCACGAAAGAGACGCGGATAGTCTGGCGTGTGCTGTAGTTTGATAGCTGCTTTATCGGGCGATAAACCCATTTCATGCGGATGGGAGAGGGGTATGGCTGCCTGCTCTTCCAGGCTATTGGCCCTGCCATCCCAAAAGAAATGGCGTACCCATAAAAGGTTGGTGAGCGACATGGCATTGCGGGTGGTTTCCACTGTGTCTATGCCATCACTAAAGGCTTTGTTATCGGCAAAAGCGAATGCCTGTTTGTGGCAACTGGCGCAGGAAATGCGGTTATTGGCAGAGAGCAATCGCTCGTAGAATAACATCCTTCCCAGAAAAACACCTTCCCGGGTAAGGGGATTATCAGCAGGTATATTGATCCGGTTGCCAAAAGAAACAGGATAGACCAATGGATAAGGAATGCTATCCGTAACTATATATACCGGCCGGCCTTTACCTGTTAGCAACAGGTTACCCATAAGCGGGAGCACCAGTATACTTATCACAGCTATGAATAGTTTGCCTTGCATCAGGGTTAAAAGTACGGATTAGGGATGAGGTGTTAGGTATTAGGTGTTAGTTAAATAGAGTTGCTAAAATCCGTATTTCTACGGGTTGTGGATTGGCGGGCAGTAATATAGTTTTATGCCTGTTCTATCGATAAATACTTTACTATGAAAGAAGCCGTCATCTTTTTACTCCTGGGCCTTTATTTGTGGCAGGGATATATTGTCTGGCAGTATGGATTATTGCCTGATTGCAGTACTCATTTCTATCCAACAGTGATACCCATCTATTACACAACCATTCCAACTACAGCAGGTCTTTATATGCCATAGCTGTATAAAAAGAAATACCGCTGCATAATCATACTCCCCTGTAAGGACGAAGCGCCAACACTACTATTGGTGCTTTTTTATTTTAACTTTTCAGTAACAATAATCATCATATAATCTATGGAAGTTTTTAAAATCAGTTGTATTTTTAGTACACAATTAACTACTCCGCTATATCGATACTAAACTCTACCCGCTAAACTGTATCTCTTAAATTTTAGCACCTCTGTTGGTTCATAGGTATTTATTGTTTACATGCTGAAAGACGTGTGTGAAGGTCGTGTTCTATTATCCCCTGTTGGCCGGCTCCGGTGATGGATAACTAAAATGGTGTAGTTTGTTTCCTATTCTAAAAACTACAAAGCTTTAGCAAACATGTGTTGAAGCGCAATCCTCACCGGCTAAGCCGGTTTTGATACCAGGGAATGCAACTCGTCTCTAGGGGTTTTGGTTATTATACTGGGTTTTAAGGGTTAAACAGCCCGTTCGGTGTGTGTGCCGGGCGGGTTTTTTTATGGAACAATATCCTGTTTTATAGGTATCATTGTTTACCGGAATAGCCATTCTGCCATTACAAACCAATCATCTTCATCATGAGCAATATCATACCGTTTCAAACGATTGACTGGAGCCAGGTTGAAAAAACAGAACACCGGGGTGAAACCGGTGTGGCCTGGTGGCAAACCCTTCAACTGGGCGATTTGAGGATTCGTAGGGTGGAATACACGGCTGGTTACCTGGCAGACCATTGGTGTGTTAAAGGACATATTGTGCATTGCTTACAGGGATCATTTGTGAGTGAGCTTCAAAACGGGGCATCTTTTACCTTAACTCCTGGTATGACCTATATTGTTTCAGATGAACAAAGCTCGCACCGGTCTTTCTCCGAAAAGGGTGTTCAATTATTGATTATCGATGGTGGTTTTTTAAAAGTATAGAGCGGTATGCGTAATCTCTTTTCCCGCAATAAACTGGTTATTTTATATGGAGCCTCCCTGGCCTCCATCCTGTTATTGTTAAAATGGCTGGAGTACCGCTTTGTGCTCATAGATCATGCATTTGAAATATACGTAGGTGCCCTGGCACTCCTTTTTACAGGGTTGGGTATCTGGCTAGCCCTCAAACTGGCAAAACCGAAAGTACAAACGGTGGTGGTGGAAAAGGAAGTATACATTACCCCGCCGGCAGCTGATTTTATCCCCGATGAAAATACCTTGTTGTCAACCGGCCTCAGCAAACGCGAATGGGAAGTATTGGCTTTAATGAGTGAAGGGCTTAGTAACCAGGAAATAGCTGAGCGTCTATTTGTATCACTGAATACGATCAAAACCCATTCTTCCAATTTGTTCTACAAGCTGGAGGTAAAGCGAAGAACACAGGCCATTGAAAAAGGAAAGCGCCTGGGTATATTGGCCTAAGGGTTCATTCTTTTGGGTGAAAACAGGTAGTCAGCAAGAAAATCACCCGAAAGTATGAGCCCTGGTTGCTGCCATCTGTTGAATTTTATGGCCATCATTCACCAAAACAAAACAAATGAAAAAGACTGTGCTTATTTGCGGATTAATTGCCGGGTTAATCAGTACTTCTGCCTTTATTGCCGTAATGCTCCTGGGTAAAGCCAACCAGGAGTTTAAGAATGGGATGTTCTATGGGTATACCCTGATGATCCTGGCTTTCTCCTTTATTTTCGTTGGTACCAAGATTACGAGGGACAAACACAATGAAGGTTCCATCTCCTTCTGGAAGGCTTTTTTGGTAGGGCTGTATATTACCCTTATTGCATCTACCATGTATGTGATGGTTTGGCTGATCGATTATTATTGCTTTATTCCTGATTTTGCGGAGAAATACAGTGCCCATATGCTCGAAGGGTTAAAGGCCTCGGGCGCCAGCCAGGCGGAAATAGCAAAGCAAACCGCTGAAATGAAGAAGTTTGGTGAGCTGTACAGGAACCCCTTCTTTAATATCCTGTTTACCTATATGGAGATAGTACCCGTAGGGTTGATCATGTCGCTGATCAGTGCATTGATATTTAGAAGAAAGGAAGCTAAGCTGTAAGCTATGAGCTGTCAGCCATCAGCCATCAGATGTCAGCTTTCAGCAATCAGCTATCAGCCTTTAGGTGTGAGGTATTAGGCATGAGATTCCAACGCCCTGATAGCTGAAAGCTGATTGCTGACAGCTCTATTCATATCGCAACGCCTCTATCGGGTCGAGCCTTGATGCTTTTTGCGCGGGATAATACCCAAAGAACACACCTGTAACAGCACATACCAGGAAAGAGATTAGGATGGAGGATTCTGATACCAGGGTAGGCCAGGAGAGGAATACGGTTATCAGTTTAGATGCCAGCATCCCCAATGCCACACCAATAATACCGCCGGTTACACTAATGAGGATGGCTTCTACCAGGAACTGTAATAAGATATCGATACCCCTTGCCCCGATGGACATACGTAACCCTATTTCCTTGGTTCTTTCTGTTACAGATACATACATAATGTTCATGATGCCAATACCACCTACTACCAATGAGATGGCCGCAATGGCGGTGAGCAATACCGTCAATAACTGGCTGGTAGAACTAAAGGTATTGATCAGTTCTGCCTGTGTACGAACGGTAAAATCATCCGTGTCGGTTGCTTTAAGGCGATGGGTGGTACGCAATATCTGCGATACTTCTTCTGTAGCTGCATCAGTGGTGTTTTCACTGGTGGCAGATACATAGATATTCTGGAAATATACATTGGCGGTTATCCTTTTCTGTACGGTGGTATAAGGCGCCATAATGATATCATCCTGGTCCTGCCCAAAAGCATTCTCTCCCTTGCCTTTTAGCGTACCAATTACTTTAAACGGAATACGGTTAAAGCGAATGGTCTTACCCACAGGGCTTTCACCACCCGGGAATAAGTTGGCAATAACGGTTTGCCCAAGCAGGCATACTTTGGCGGCGGAACTAACATCTGCATCTGTAAAAGCAATGCCTTCCTGCACCGGCCATTGGCGTATATCCAGGTAGCCGGGGCTTACACCCTGCAAAGAAGTAGGCCAGTTTAAAGAGCCGTTGATAGATTGCCCACGGGTAGAAACCGCAGGAGATACTGCACTGATATTGGTACTTTGTTTCTCCAATGCTTTTACATCATCTTCTGTAAGCGTTTGTACATTATTAAAATCCAAACGAGCGCCTGCAGTTACATTACTATTGGGACGTATGGTGATCATATTGGAACCCATGCTCGAGATCTGTTGCTGGATGCTTTGCTTGGAGCCCTGGCCAATGGCTGTCATGGCAATAACAGCCGCCACGCCGATAATAATACCCAGCATGGTTAAAAAGGCCCTGAACTTATTACGCTGGATGGCCCTCCAGCAAATGCGTATCAAATTAAACAGGCTCATAGTGGTAATGTTTAATAGTCATCCGTATCTGGCAGCGAGGTCAATACATCCTTAGCCGATTTTTTATTGTCGTTAACTGTGTCCTTCATCACCTTACCATCCCTCAGCATTACGGTACGGCTGCTAAAAGAAGCGATATCCGGTTCATGTGTTACAAATACGATCGTTTTGCTTTGCTGCTGGTTCAGCTCCTGCATCAATGCCATGATCTCGTAGGAAGTGCGGGAATCCAGGTTACCCGTTGCTTCATCGGCCAGTATCATTACCGGTTCATTTACCAATGCCCTTGCTATGGCCACACGCTGCTGTTGCCCGCCGGAGAGTTGACTAGGTGTGTGGCCCAATCGGTCAGCCAGCTTTACGGCTTCCAATGCTTTAATGGCTCGTTCCTTTCTTTCTTTGGCCGATATTTCAGG
>Ga0207739_1000080_pt1 | contig 11159 bp, 12 predicted proteins | sample LuqExpMetageno15_FD_187773 | JGI IMG/M metagenome (GOLD analysis project Ga0207739, IMG submission 187773) | Tropical forest soil microbial communities from Luquillo Experimental Forest, Puerto Rico - Sample 15 (SPAdes) | ecosystem: Environmental > Terrestrial > Soil > Tropical forest ... | reverse complement strand
GAGATCTATGACAACGGGGTGATTGACAACGACAGTATCTCTCTCTTTTTCAATAATAAGCTGGTATTGCCCAAAACCATGCTGAGCCACGAGCCTATTACGCTTACGCTGCCGCTGGATGCGTTGCGGGAATACAATGAGCTGAGCATGTTTGCCGAGAATATGGGTACGATACCGCCAAATACGGCTATTATGATCCTGTATGATGGCAAAGTGCGTCATGAGATAGGATTGAGCAGTGATCTGGAGAAATCGGCTACTATCCGGTTAAAACGGATCAAATCGCCATTGAATTACGACACTTTACAGCATCAATAAGGCCGTATTGGGCCAAAGTAGGCTTTAGGTCGGCTTTCCTACGACTTTCCCACGGCTTTCCTACGGAGGAGCTCCACGTATACGCATTTGTTATTATTTGACAATTGGTTGCTGCCAGGATGGTAGGCTCAGCATAAGGGAATCGTACTAATTTATTAACTTGCATAGCAGAAAAACGGTTTAATGGCTACTCATAACGATAATCATAAAAGAGATACAACTCCCTCCACTATGGTGTCGCTTTCTGAAGAAGAGCGTCTTCGCAGGGATATTTATCGCCCTGATATGGAGAAGCTACGTCTCTTTACCCAAATGCTCCGTACCAATGCCTTGCTTAAAAGGGCGAAGATTACCCATAAATAAGTACTAATGGATTAGGGAAAACAGTTAACAATTACCATGCTGTTATTTATTGTATGCTGGTTTGCGCTCTGCACATTTGTGATCTATGCCATTGTGGTATTACTAACTGTGGCAATAGAAAAAGTAGCGATACCTGGTAAAAAGCCAAACTTTAAACGGAGCGAGCGATATAGAACCTATGTTGGCATACTGTGTTTTATATTATCCCTCTTTTTTGAATCCCTGTTTATCTATGTTGCCCCGGAAACCAATTTACCAACCGCTTATATAAAACGGCGTGCTGACGACAAGTTTGTATTGACCACTAAGGGCAAACGCCGTGCATCATTCTACGATATACCCTCTTATTTCAGAAGAGATACCTTTTATATTGATAGTGCCCAGTTTGTATTACCCTGGCCGGATAAAACCATTTACTCCAGCGAAATATTGAATAAGCCGGGTGATCAAAAGCCATCAAAGGGTGATATTAGGATCAATGGCAGTGATCTGCAGATAGATCTTTATTACGAAGAGGAAGATGATGATGGCAATTATAACGTTGCTTATCCCTGGAATGGAAGATATACATTAGAATGGCAATAAAATTAACAGACTTTATACTAGTTCCTATGCTTATATTTAAGCATGAGAGCTACCAGGATCATCTTATTCCTATTTTTCCCATTTGCTTTATTGGGGCAAACAAGGGTTATTAACCGAAGCTTGCAAAAACAAAGGCAAGACTCTGCTTATTTGTATGTAGGTGCTAGTAACAAGTTGCAAATCATCAGTCCTGGCAAAGCAAACAGTTTGCTATTACGGATCAATGGGAAGCTGGTACCAAAAACGGATAGCACTTTTGCGTACGAACCATCCAAACCTGGGTTTGATACTGCACAAGTGTTTACGGGCAACAAACTTTTAGCTACCACTATCTTTAAAGTGGATACAATAAGCCTTCCTCAGGCGTTTATTGCCAATACCATGGCTGAAACGATGACAAAGAACCGGCTATTGGTAAATCCATTTGTTTCCGCCAGGAATCCTGATTGTTACTATGAGTTTTACCTTAGTGTTGTCTTCTTCCGTTGTACGATAAAAGACATGGATTTTAGAACACCTCACAGTTACTTAAGCAATGAAATGATTGCCGAAATAAAAAAACTTCATAGTGGCGATAGCATACAATTTGATAACATAAGAGTTGTTTCACCTGGCTGCGGGCGCGCAATCGAGTTGCCAGATAAAACCATTAAAATAGAGTAACCATCTTATGGTTGCAGAATGATGCTACCTGTAGTTTTCCTTATCTTTAGTCCTAACATTTTCAACTCATAAAACATTCTCACAGCATGTATAAGAAAATAGGCGCATTAGCCATTATACTATCCTTTTTAAGCCTGGCAACTTTCGCACAGAACGATCCACCTCCTATGGCAATGCCTAGTGAGGCTAATACAGCACTGGTTGATAAAATAATAGCCGTAACCAGGCAGGAGACATATGTTATTAACTACTGTACCCAGAAGGTAAAAAAGTATGCAAAGGAGAACCATTGGACAGCTGACAAAACAAATGAAATTCTAAAAAGCATCAACTTTGAAGACTTCAAAAGTGATATTTATAACCAATACGCTTTTTATACAACAGATCAATTACAGAAACTGCTTGACGCATTAACCTTAATAAATGCTAACCCTAAATCAGGTTCCACTATGATTGTAACAACCAGCATGATGCAAAGCAACCTGGATGTTTTAGTAAGCGGTATAATAGCAGGAGATTACATTCGAAAGAAATAGCCTAATTACTATGGCATTTACGCAAGCTTAATTTTGTTTTTATTGAATCGTTTTCTTTTCCTGCACCCCTTGAAGATCAACAATATAGAGCCTTTTATAAAAAACAAAAAATATACCTCTGTATTGTAGTAAAGGATAAACACCTTAAAGGTATTTCAATACATACTTGATAAAAAAGGTGCCCAGGTTAGGGCACCTTTTTTATTTGCTCATATCTAATTGATCGCGGTGCACTACCAGGAACATGAGGATATTACGGGCGGTTGTATTGCCCTCGGCAATCAAATCATTCCGGGCATGGTCAATAAGGTATTGCAGCACCTGTTCCGGTGTGCACTGGTTTACATCGAACAGTATATAACTATTCTTTGTTAAGGTAATGGGTATGGTTGTTTTCATTGTTGTGTAAGGGTTGGTTTAATTTATATAATGCTTCGTACCAATCATCAATTAACTGGTTACACAGCTCTCTCCCTTCTTTTTGGTACAGTTTGCCTTTGCCAATGGCGCCAGCCACCTGGCTTATATAATGAATATCTACCACTCTTTTCGCATCATTTTTCTCTATGGGTTTTTCTTTGCGTTGTTGTTTAAAATGTACGAATATGCTGGTGGCCAATGAGTGAGTTGTATGCTGTGATGCCAGCATTTCTGCACATACTGAAAAATGATCGATGAACAATTGTAAGAGGGCAGCCGGTTTCATTTGAAAACAAGTACATAGAGATTTAAAATCGGGTGATAACGATAAGTGTATGGTTACCGGTTGCTGCGTATTGATTGGGGAGTTAGGGTTACAGGTTGCGGTTGTTGGTGATGGCATAAGGTGTTATATATAGGTGATACAATAAGATAAAAACCGCCCCTTGCCAAAGGCTTCGGGGCGGTTGAGGGCGCCCCGGGGGTTGGCGCCCTCGCTACTGCATCTGTGCCAGCAGATGAGTAGCTTTTTACAGCATGGCAACGATGCTGATCTGTAACAGATAAATAAGGTATAGGCAGGTACCTGCACATAGTATTGGTATCTATATGTTATTAACAACAGGTGAGCCTTATATAAGTGGAGAAGTAGACGGTCTTTTAAAAAAAGAGGACGCAGAACTCAACTTACCGTACTAGAGGCCCTCGGAGGCCCGTGAAACAATAAGAGAGCCTGCGCCCAGTAAGGCGCAAGCTATTCATCTTATTGTCTCGTTTCACTGAAATTTCCGAGGTTTCTAGTACAAGACTCAAAGCGAAAGCTTCAAAATATTTTATTAAAGTGATCGAAAACCTAGACCCAGTAAGGATTTAAGCTTTGTTATACAAATATAATATAAAAAATGATAATTCCACACATGTAGGACATAAATTTTTATTTTATTCTATTATTTAGGGTTTAATGAATGAGCAGGAAAACATAACCCCTATCGATCAATACGTTATCGATTTTATAAGACAATTAAGAGATAAAAAAAATCTTACCCAGGAAGATATTGCTGCAGCAATTGGTGTTAAAAGAACTTTCATTGGAAGTGTCGAAAGCATCAATAGTAGGGCAAAATACAAACTAGCTCATATCAATGCATTAGCAGATTATTTAGGCTGCTCCCCCAGAGATTTCCTTCCAGAGAAAGCTATACCAGTTAACCCACCAGAGAAAGAGAAACGTAAGGCTACTGCACCTATTAAAAAGAAGGTGGTGAAGAAGGGGAAGTGAGGAATATTAATTATAATATAACAATCACTTAACCCTTATACAATGAAAACGATTCTAGCCATTTGGCACGCTGCTAATCAAGGCAAAACTGAAACCCTAAGAGAATTTGCAAAATTATTACTCATAACTTACCCCAATTATATTCCAGTATTTCCAATTCCAGCAAGTGTTCCAACTACAGGTGATTTTCGCCTTGTTGTAGAAATAAATGGAACGATTCTAGGAGTAGAAAGTAAAGGAGACCCTAAAACAAATCTTAAAAATAGGTTGATAGATTTAGCTGACAATTTCCATTGTGATATTATATTATGCTCTTCCAGAACTAAAGGCGAAACAGTAGATGCAGTTGATAATTTACACTATAATCGTGGGTTTCAAACAATCTGGACATCTACTTATCAGATGGCAACAAACCACCAACTTGTAAACCAGTTAAAGGCTGCTCATTTATTAAATCTTATTCAATCTCTCAACTTAATTTAAAAGTTAACTATCCTAATAAAAACCGGGTTTTATGAATTTAAATTCATAATTGTTTCAATTCTTTATTTATGAATTATTCCGCTTGGTATTTAGGACAGGTGAAGTTTTTTGATGCCCATAAAGGCTTTGGGTTCATAAAAAATCTAAGTAATGGTAATGATTATTTTGTACACATTTCTGGAGTAAGGACAGCCCCAATTAGGGATAATGATAAAGTCGTTTTTAATCGAATAGCATCAAAGCGCAAGGTTGGTTCTTTTGATGCTAAAAATGTAATACTTCTAGACCAATTCAATTTAGACCCTTCGTTTTTAGTGAGCCAATTTTTAAGTACAACAGATTATTATTTTAAAAAAGCTATTTTAAAAGCACTACCCGCCGACTATGCACTTAAATTGGTTGTAGAAGAAATGGAGACAATTGATCAGATTCTAACAGACAATGAGTGTAAGGCTCTCATAGAAAAAATAGTTCTTTTAAAAGACCTATTCAAAAATGCTCTTTCAGAGGAAATAATTATCTCATCAATATCAAACCATGTAAACAAAATAGCTGCTCCAATTTATTTAGTTAGGCTTTGGCTTAACCATATAATTACAAATATGCCTGCTGAAGAAACAATAAAGGAATATTTTATTGCTTTGGATAGGGACTCACAAAAAAACGTATATCAAAAGGCAAATCAAGAAATCAGGCTTCAGCTATTTATCATCTTTACTGTTCAAAAAAAATCAACTGGTTTATTTCATAACTTATTATATTTTCTACAGCTAGAAAAAGATCCAGCTATACAAAACCAATATATAAATATGATCTCAGAGAGTTTTAATTCTGAGATATTTAACCTTGAACAATCCGATAAATATTATAGTTCAATTGTAAGGCTCTCAAATAACCTTGATAATTCAAGTTATATGTCGTTAGTTTCCATTTTTTACAATGCTGCTGCCGACTATGTAAAACTCAAAATCTGGTTAAATGATATGATTAATAAGGAAGATTATGACATTTATCATAATAATTTTATCTTCCTTCCTACTGACGACCAGATAAAATATATAAAGAAGCTGTTTTATTTATTATCTAAAAAAGCAAATAACATTTCCTTTGAAAACAATATTGCATCATTGCAAAAACTAACACATTCTTTTGCCGAAGGCAAACACTATAATCTGGACTTCTCATGCAATATAATATTAACTTCAATTGATAATATTAGGGCAAAAGGTTTTTTAAATGAAGAAGCTATTTTCTTATTACTTACAAAACATGTTGAAAATGACACAGCTGCATTATTGTCTCTCAGCGGCTTTTTTGAGCAATGTACCGGGAGAAGTATACCTGATTTAACTGAAGTTGTTGACGACACAACCAAAAAGATAATCACACTTAAAACAATCCCAGCTCCAAGAAATATTGACTTTTGCGAAGGTGTTAAATTCGCTGAAGATGGCAAAGATAGAATCTACAAACATGATTGTTGGTGGTGCAGAGGAGGAAGCTGTTATCAGGCGAATCAATCTATTTCACTACCTGTTAACTATCAAAACTATACACTAGCTAACTTCTTCACTATTCTCAATATCCCATTTGACAAGAAAAGCTATTTCGACTTCCTAGGACTCGTAAATAAAATAAACAACTTTCTAAAGCACCTTAATTGTCGTACTTGTAAGCACATATTAAAACCTAACGAAAACAGATATTATGGGTACTATAGGATTTCCCGATTTATTTGTTCTAATAGCAGATGCAACGACAAACAAACTGTATACTTAACTCATTGTCTTGGAGCAAAGAAAACAGCAATAAAAAGCAGATGTGACAATATTATTGATTCAAGAGATTGTGTTAGATGTAATTATTCTAAGTATAATCCAAGCAATGATTATGAAAAATATGGCCCATACATCTGTAGCCACTGCGGGAGCTGTTGTTCACAAAAATCATTTGAAAAGAAACAGCAAGAATTACTTCAAAGAAATTGGAAGATACAACCGGGGCTAGATTGGAAAATAATAAATTGTGTAGGTCATTTAGAAAAAGGTGAAATTTTCTGCTACAAATGTGGCACAGAACTATCCGATAATGAAAAAGAGTACAAAGAATTTATCAATAACCTTGAAAAGCCAAACAATGCTTTTAAGATACTAAAAAAAGGTATTAATAAATATGGGTTTTGGTATTTAATTAAAGCAGAGAGTACTTTTTTCGAGAAAGCAAGCCAGGCAGGATTACGAGTTTCAGACACTAAAGACAATGACCCCAATATTAAATTCGTTGCACAAGGAAATATCAATTTATTGATTTGTAATAAATGCAAGATCAAATATGATAAAACTAAAGTTGAGTTTATAATTGAGACAGAAAAAGCACCAACAAATTAATAACCTACTATAATTATTTTATGCTCTCCGAAAATTTAATACAAGATTTTATAAGGTATTCTGAAAAAAGAAATTGGAAATATGACAGCTATACTACAGAATGTACAATACAATTTAGATTAACAAGGTTCTTTGATTATTTGTATAATGACTTATTCTCTATAGAGCTAGAATCAAACATACATAGATATGGCATTACTGAAAAACTTCAGAAAAAAGAAATAGATATTGATATATTAAATACAAGTTCAAAACAGAAGAATGCAATTGAATTAAAGTATATACGAGATTTAGGTTCTTATGATATAGGGTTTTATAACACTTGTGTGGATATTAAATTTCTTGAACAATTAAAGGGCTTTGGCTATAAAGAATGTGATTGCTTAATCCTTACAAATATCCAACAGGTCTATTCCTCCAGAGAGAAGAACAGAGCAAGTGAGCTGCGAAAGAATTTGTATGATTGTTTCCAAAAAAAGTTTTGCATATCAGGTAAAATCTATAGAAAAGAAAATCATGAAATCAACTTTGACAAAAAATACCCAATCAAATGGTTTGATTTCACAGACTCAATTAAGGCTTGCATTATCCAGGTTTAGATCACTTGTAAAGGGAGTATCTCAATAAGTGTGTAAACTATTTTTGAAGGCGAGGCCTAAACTCTATCCCCAATTTTTCTTTTAAAAAATCTTTTAAAACGTAAATAACTATCTTCCTGTCGCTTCTTTTCTCATCTAAAAGAAATCTAGTAAAATCACCCTCATACTCCGGGTTTATTATTTTTAAAACTCGCTTATTACCTGTTAAATCTTCTATCTCATCCCCATCTTTAGCATTAGTATCCCAACAGATAATTGAGTGTATATAGTCAAAGGAGTGATTGAATTTTTTCTCCAATATATTTTTAAGCTCAACATAGAAAAACCTTGAATTCTCAAGAGTATGATTATTCTTTTCTTTAACAAGAATATCAATGCCTGTGTTGGTATTATAATCCACAATCTCAAATGGAAACAAATCTGGTTCAAGAATATTCAATTGAACCATCAAAGCATACACACCGCTTTCCAATTCTGGTTGTATTAATTTAGTTCCTTTATAGAATGCCAAATTTTGTCTATAAGTATTCTTTTTTCTACGCTCATATTCTCTTCTTTCTTTTTCTTTAGATGAATATCCTTTTACTTCACTTTCCAGCCAATCCAAAATAGAATACTCATCACTTTCCAGGATTTCGTCGTAAAGTCTTTTTACTACTAACTCTATATCTTTCATGTATTCATGCGTAGTATTTTCGACAGATCCTCTGTTAGCGGTAAGTTTAAAATTTTGGCAATTAAAAAAAGCATGGAATCTTGTAAATTCATATCCTTTAGATATTATCCAATCATTTTTTGCTTGAATGGGAATGTAATCTTTACAAAGCCATAAGCCATATCTATCTTGAATTGTATATGCACCTTCTGGTGCGGTATATCCCTGTCTCCTTATCATAGGGTTATAACTATATTTCACAGCTCTCCCTTCAACAAAAAAAACTGCTTGAAAATTAACATGAGGGAAATTAGGCAAGTTGCCAGTCTTTATCCATTTCTTACAGAAATGATCAGGAGCTTCATTACTATGCAGCTCAAGTAATTTATCAATCTTTGGACTCTCTTTAGGAAAAATATGACCAAATGTTATGGTCTCAGGTAATTTCTCATCAAGTCCTTTAAATTTAATCTTTACATCTAGATTATCTAATACATCAAACTCTTTCTCTATTGACCCAAATTTAGTTTTCCAAATAATATAATCTCTAATCTGGCTATGTGTAAATAAACTATACCGTGATTGATTATAACCGACTATAGTTATTTCTGTCCCTTGGTCAAAATCGATGTCCTCCTTATCAAATTCATATGAAGGGATTTCTCCCTTATTTAAAGACTGAAAGATATTCTTCATCTCAGCTTTTATACCTTCCCCTTTTTTTCTAGATCGCACAATTAACCTCTTGCTATTAAAATAGACTTTAGTCCCATGCCCCTTTTCTCCTATTGAGTTAGGATCATTTCTACGAGAGGAATTACCCAAATCAAAGAAATTTTTCAAGTCTTTCACATCCATTCCATCGCCATCATCTCTTATAACAATTTTAAAAGTATCCTCACCATCGATATTTTCCACATTAAATAGTAAATGAATATTTTTTGACTTGGCATCAAAAGAATTACTTATTGCTTCTCGAATTAATTCTAGAGGATTAGTAAAATCATTAGCTATCTCTTTAAATTCATTAGCTTGATTTACTTCTGGCGTTCTAATTGGCATACGCAATATCGATTTAGGCTATATATCAAAGATATTTATCTCATATTATATCTAATAAAATTTTTGATTGATAAGTTAAGATTAGTAATTACCAAGAAAATTATTTGTAGCAGCATTCTTAAATGTACATACTCTTACTATTGACAAAAAACAAATACTTCTTTTTTTATACATAATTAAGTATTTTAGTTTTACCCTTCACCCTAAAACCAAAACGATGCAGCCACAACTAGATGCCAATAGGCATATCATAGAGCCTTTACTATCCAGGCTCAAAGAACTCAATTCATCAATTGGCAGTTATGAAAAAAGTATTCAGAATGAGGACTTTAGCTACGTAGTAAAATTGTCTAATGGTAAAATCGTCCTCTCCAATGAGATAGTAGATGACTTTGGTTTGAACCCAGCTTTTGTGACAGAGGAGCAACTAAAATGGGCAGCACAAAGTTTTGTTCCCTCAACTATAACTACTGCCATGCCCAAGCCGGTTATACAATCTACACCTCCCCCAACCTCTCCATTGCCTAAAGAACAACCGACAGAAAAGGCAACTGATTCACCAGTGGTTAATAATCGTTCCTATCAACAACCAGAGGAAAAGAAAAAGGGCTTTCCATTTATGCCTATTATCTATGCTGTTGCACTGCTTATAATTATAATTGTGGGTATTAACATGTACAACAAAAATGAACAAGAAAATACCGCCCGTCTTGAGAACGAAAGAAAGACTGCTATAATGAACGGTATCCGAAATAATATCAGGAGTTATGTAACAGCAACGAGAAGCAATTACAATTATAGCAGCTTTGGGGGTATTTGGAACCTAAGTATTTCAGTTACGAATTCGACAGAATATATGATGGATGATGTAAGAGTGAAAGTACGGTACATAAAAGCTGACGGTGAAACCTGGAAGGATGAGTACCTGGACTTTAGCTATATCAGGCCTTATAGCACAATGACAATAAACGCGCCCAACAGCGATCGCGGCACCAGCATCAGTTATGAGATTTTATATATCAAATCAAATGCGCTGGGTTTAAGATAGTAATTGCCTATTCTTTACAATAAACTTTGCAACAGAACTTGCTATGGGTTTGCTATAAATGTAATAGCCTATTCTAATTAAACGACCTCCTGAACTCCAATGGCGAAAGCTTTGTTTTTGTTTTAAATAACTTACTAAACGATTGCGGGTGCTCGAAGCCTAGCTCGTAGGCTACTTCACTTACGGATAAACTTGTTACTGATAGTTTTTCCTTTGCCTTTTCTATCAGCTTATCATGGATATGCTGTTGTGCATTTTGCCCGGTAAGAGAACGTAGCATATCACTTAAATAACCGGGAGAAATATTCAGATGCTCCGAAAGGTATTGTACCGTTGGGATGCCTTTGTTGACAGATTGATCATTGCTGAAATAATCATCTAACAACTCTTCCAGCTTCTGCAACAGCTCACTGCTTGCTGCTTTGCGGGTAATGAATTGACGCTTGTAAAAACGATTGGCATAATTCAATAATAACTCGATTTGGGAGATCACTACATCCTGGCTAAAATCATCTATTCGGCTGTTTAACTCCTCTTCTATGATGGTAAAGATGGCGATGATGGTAGTCTTTTCTTTTTCGGACAGGTGCAATGCTTCATTCACTGAATAAGAAAAGAACCCGTATTGTTTGATCTTCTTTGCCAAAGGGTAACCGAGTAAAAAGTCTGGGTGTATCAACAAAGTATACAAGGAACATTCCCTGGGATTGTCCTCATTGTTGCCACCTATTACCTGGTTGGGTGCGGCGAAGATTAAACCG
>Ga0207739_1000079_pt1 | contig 11428 bp, 12 predicted proteins | sample LuqExpMetageno15_FD_187773 | JGI IMG/M metagenome (GOLD analysis project Ga0207739, IMG submission 187773) | Tropical forest soil microbial communities from Luquillo Experimental Forest, Puerto Rico - Sample 15 (SPAdes) | ecosystem: Environmental > Terrestrial > Soil > Tropical forest ... | reverse complement strand
TACAGGTCTGCACCCGGAAAAGCTTTTACCATAAAGCTAAAGGGCGAAGCATGACCGCTGAAAACAGGATCTACCAGGATATTGATGCCTTTATACTGTACCAGGTAAGAGGAATGCCCGAACCATACAATGGAAGGTTTATCCTTCCGAAGAGAATGCAAGTCTGTTTTGATGACAGGTAACGGCTTAGCAGGTGCTACTGAAGCAGGCTTATTGAGCTGGCTGTATAATACCTTGATAAACGAGGTATCCTCTGACATGGTTGGGGTGGGCGACTGGTTCCAGAATTTACCGTCATGATACTGCTTTGATTCATTCAACGATCTCCATTGCTTTTCCATGTGCTATTGATTATAACAACTGATTGTTTGCTGATAATTGTTTTATGCTTCTTTTGCCAGTGCAATGATGGCATTACCATCTATTACCTTTCTTTCATTGTGGTGGCCTGTTACCCGGATCATCGCTACGCCCAGTTCGTGCAGTGTACAAAACCCATTGGGATAGAGTGCACGTCCTATGGGAAATAGCCAGTTGATATATTTATAAAAAGGATGGGCATTCTGTAATCCAGCTATGGGCCTGATAAAGCCCGGGCGGAAAGCAAATACCTGTTGAAAAGGTAGTTGCATCAGGTCGTTCTCTGTTTTGCCTTTTACCCTTGCCCACATAGACCTTCCTTTTTCGCTGCTATCAGTACCTGCGCCTGATACATAACAGAACGTCATGCCGGTATTGAGCCTGCAAAGGGTGGTTGCCACATGCATGGTAAGTGTATAGGTGAGTGTATAATAGGCCTCTTCCTTCATACCCACAGAAGATACACCGAGGCAGAAGAAACAGGCATTGTAACCGCTTAGCTGGTCTTCTATGGGTGAAAGATCATAAAAGTTAGCGTGAATGATCTCTTTTAATTTGGGATGTATAACACCACAAGGTTTCCGGTTGATCACCAATACGGCTTCTACCTGTGGGTGTAACAGGCATTCATGCAATACGCCTTCTCCTACCATACCGGTAGTACCTGTAATGATGACTTTGATGGGTGTGTGGGTAATCGTACTCATAGCATTGGTATAATCGCCTTGCAAAAGTAGACGCAATGCCATCATCTATAAAATATTGTTGCGGCCATTATACCTGGGCCAGTCCCCCATCTACCGTAATTTCACCACCTGTTATATAAGACGCATCGGGGGAAGCGAGGAATAATACGGTTTTTGCTACTTCTTCTGCCTGTCCCCATCGTTGCATGGGAACAACGGCTTGTATATAGTTGTTGATCATCTCTTCCATCTCCGGGCTATCCTGTTTTGTTAAAGGTGTTTGAATAGCACCCGGGCTGATCACATTCACGCGTATTTTCTTTGCCAGTACGGCTTCATCTACAGCCAGTGTTCGGCCCAGGCTGCGTACTGCCGCTTTGCTGGCCGCATAGAGAGGATCGCCGGGGCGGCCCTTGCCATGGGCAACAGAGCTGGTGAAAATAACCGAAGCGTTTTCCGTCAACAAAGGAAATGCTTTGGTAAAAAGAAAGAACACGCTTTTTACATTCGTATCCATCATCTTATTATAGAACTCTTCATCCGTTTCCAATAAGGGGGGACATTCGGACATACCGGCATTGGCAAACAGGATATCAATCGTTCCATATACCACTTTCACTTGCCTTACCAGGTGTTCAATGTCGTGGACATACGATACGTCTGCACAAATGATCAATACATTCTCCCCCAGTTCAGCAGCAACGGCTCTTAGCTTTTGCATATCCCTTGCTACAATGATTACCGTAGCACCTTCCGCCAACAGTAAACGGGCAGTGGCCAGTCCTATTCCGCTGCTGCCACCCGTAATGAGTGCTATTTTGTTGAATAACTTTTGCATAGCCTGGTAATTTATAAATAGAGGCTTTTGAAAATAGATAAGGCTATGATGGTAGTAATTGCTGTAATAATGATCCACCGGTATTTTGCATAATACAGCATAAGGGTCATCACCAGGCAGGAAACGATAGCGATCAATGCACCTGCTAAGAGTGCCTGTATTTGTACAACAGGTAGTTGCTGGCGTAAGGGCTCTATAATGGTGCGGATAGCAGCCAGGAAAACGACAATGATCGATATGGCTGATAGCATCACCTGGTGTTTGAGAAGGTACTGTTTCATAGTAATAGTTATATTCCGACCGTTCGGTATGTTTTATAGTTAAAAAAATATTACAGTTTCAGGAGATGATAGAGTGCATCCCAGATAACCTTTATTTCTGTAGTTCCTTTCTCTATATTATTCATCATAATAGAATGAATGGCGCTCCCATCACTTGCATACACAAATAGTTTGGCAAGATCTGCACTACGGGTATGGGCTGTGATCTCCCCTTTCTTTTGAGCGAGGCTAATGATCCTTGTCCAGGCTTTTAGCTCTTCTTTATTTTGCTCCAGGTGTTTTTCCTTAAACCCGGGCAAGATCTTCATCGCATCGAACAGCAGGAAGTAATGATTTACGGTGAAAGTGTCGTTATCTTCCAGCCCCAGCTTCTTAATGGCTTTTGTTTTCCGTGTAATCATCTCCAGGTAATCATTATAAAACTCGTACAGGCTCTCGGAGGAAAAAGCGTTATAGTCCTCAGAAAGCAAATTGGCATAGAAATGACTGATCACTTCTTCAAACACCTGCTCCTTACTGCTGAAATAATGATAGAAAGCGCCTTTGGATAGCCCTGTCTTTTCTACGATATCTTTCATGGTCACTTCCTTAAACCCGCTTTGTAAGAAGAGTTGTAAGGAGGTGCGTAATATATGTTCCCTGGAATCATTCATTAAAACCGACCGTTTGGTATGTAAAGATAGGGAAAACCACGAAAAGTACCATTAAACCGATAAATTGTTCCATAGGTTCTCTGGCGCTGTAATCTACCTTTGTGGAAATTACCGGTTATGGCAAAGCCCTCCATTCCTGTATACGATAACTGTACCATTTCTACCAGCAACAATCCTTCGCAGGAGATCCTGGTAGAACGGTTTGCCGACTATCTTTCCAAGCACTACCAGCACCTTCATACACCGCATCGCCATACCTTTTACCACCTGGTATTATTTACCCGGGGCAAGGGCTCTCATACCATCGATTTTGTTAAGTTTCCCGTTACTGCTTTCCAGGCCTATTTTATGGCGCCGGGGCAGGTGCATAGCTGGGACTTTACCGGTGCGGATGGTTATATCATCAACTTTTCAGAGAACTTCTTTAAAAACTTTCTTCTCAACACCAATTACCTGGAGCAGTTCTGGTTCTTTAGCGGGCATAGTGATGATAGCATTCGCCAGTTCCCTGCTGACATACATAAGGAAGTAATTGGCTTGTTTGAAGCCCTTTTAAAGGAAGCCAATGGAGTGTTCAAAAGCCCGAATGATATGGTGAGGGTATTGCTATTGCAGCTGCTAATCACCATTGACCGCTTTTCTACAGGCAGCAGCAAAACACGCGTTGCGCCTCCCAAGCAACAACTATTCAGAAGCTTTCAGCGATTGATCGGGAGTTATTACAAAACCCTGAAGCTACCCAAAGAATTTGCGGACCTGTTATACATCACGCCCGGGCATTTGAATGCCTTGTGCAGGGAGGTAACCGGTAAAACAGCAGGGGAACTAATACGTGAACGGGTATTGCTGGAGGCCAAGCGTTTGCTAACGAATGCGGATATGAACATCACGGAGATTGCTTATGAATTGAACTTTTCGGATAACTCTTATTTCAACCGCTTCTTTAAAAAGAATGAGGGTATAACCCCGGAAGAATTCAGAAAAAAGATTTCTCATCCATAAATCCTTTTTTTATGTGTGCTCAAAAGAATGATAGTAAACCCAATGTAGTAGTAAGTGTTCTGCAAAACAAGTGTCCTCGTTGCAGAAGAGGAAAGTTGTATCAATACAGCAATGCCTATGACCTAAAGCGCTTTATGAAGATGAATGATCAATGCCCGGTATGTGGCCAGCCATTTGATATGGAACCAGGGTTTTATTATGGTACCAGCTATGTTAGTTATGCATTGACCCTGGCGATCAGTGGCGCTACCTTTGTTGCCTGGTGGTTAACCATCCAGTTCTCTTTGTATGATAACCGCCTATTCTGGTGGCTGGTGACCAATGCGCTATTACTGGTATTGTTGCAACCGCCTATTATGCGTATTGCGAGAACGATATGGTTGTATTGCTTTGTATATTATAGCAAGGACTGGGAAAAAGGAGATATCATCAAACCGGAGAGGGTTAATGAGGCGCAAATGAATAATTGGTAGACATTGACATTAAAGTATTTTCGAGAAATCAAGTATTTTTACTGTATGCGAATCAGGAAATTACATTTGGAAAATTTCAAGCGGTTTACTGACCTTACCTTACAGGATATACCACAGGATACACAATTAGTGTTATTAATTGGGAGTAATGGTAGTGGTAAAAGTAGCGTATTTGACGCATTTGAGATTATAGCCTCTCAAAATGGGAAATCTTATGTTAATACCAATCTGAATTTTATAAAAGATCAAAAAAACGGGAATTTAACAGCCCTCATAGATACTTACGAATATGGTGAAGAAGGGTTCTCTAAAGGATCAGTAAATAGAACGAATAAGATTACTAGTGGCAGCCTGTATGGGCGCACTAGTTTTCGACAAGTTCCGAGATTGACGCGAATAAGTTTAGGGAATCAGGTTAATATACAAGCTGACGGAGATAGACCAAGCTCATTTATTGATAGAGACCAACGATTTGAAAATGATATCGAACACTTATTGGGCAAATTATTAAAGGAATTTTTTAGATCAAGTGAAGACAAGTCAGAAATTAAGAATAAAGTAATCATTCCTATCAATAATGCGCTTGAAAGAATTTTCAACACTGATAATGGAACTAAACTTTCTTTACTTGAAATAATACCTCCACTTGAAGGCAAGATAGCAGAGATTAATTTTAAAAAAGGAAGTTCTGTTTTTCACTATAACTATTTAAGTGCTGGTGAAAAAGAAGTATTTAATATATTGATTAACCTTATTGCCCGGCAAGAGTATTACCAGGATACTATCTATTATTTTGATGAAATTGACCTGCATTTAAATACGGCCTTACAATTTAATTTTTTAAAAGAGATTACAGAACACTGGATACCACCGAGCTGCCAATTCTGGACGGCTTCTCATTCTCTTGGATTTATAGAATATGCTAAACAAGCATCTAATGCAGTAATCATTGATTTTGATAGTTACGATTTTGATTTGCCAAGAACACTTACCCCAGAACCCAAAGAAAGCCTGGATGTTTACGAGATCGCTGTACCCAAAGAAATACTACAGTATGTATTGCGAGGCGCTAAACCAGTAGTAGTGGAAAATACAAATGACGAGTACTATAACTTGGCCCTTGCAGAAAAGGGCTACTTATTCTTACCAGCCCAAAACAGTATGCAGGTTTTCCTGGCCGTGAAAGGAGATAAGAATACTGTTGGATTAAGAGATAAGGATTATTTAAGACCAGATGAAGTGCAGAAAATTCAAAAAGTATATCCAAACCTGAAAATATTGGACTACTATGCTTTTGAAAATTATGTATATCACCCGGACAATATTGCAGAGTTGAACATAAAGGGGTTTGATAGGTCGGCATACATTGAACAAATAATAAAAGCCAAAAACCAACAGTTGATGCCCGTTGTTGCGCATATAGGAACTTCGCGACAAACCTATATTGAATTAAAAGACGCTATCAAAGATGATAAAAATATTGCTCCTATTTATTCAGCTTTTGAAAGCAATGACTTCAATATTTTTTACCCTTATTTCAACATGAAAGAGTTTGACAAAACTTATCTGGGAAAGTTCAATCTACAGATTAAGGACTTGGTTAAAACACAATGGTTTAAGCATCAGATAGAAGAAATACTAAATAGATAATAAGATTGGTTCAATAATAATATAGACCAATATTAAAAGACAACGGCCCCAAAAGGGGCCGTTATATTATAGACTCAATCAATTATTCAATTGAACTTATTTGTATTGCGGGAACAGGTGTTTCGCTAAGTCAACCATCTTCCTGATGCTATCATCATTCAACACACCTTGTTTAAACTCAGCCAGTACATCTGGTAATTTGTTCTCCATTTCCAGCAGGAACTGTGCTTCGAATTCTTTTACCTTGTTTACAGGTATTTCACGCAGTAAACCTTGTGTACCCAGGTAAATGATCGCTACTTGTTTCTCTACAGAGAATGGTGAGTATTGTGCCTGTTTCAGGATCTCCACGTTTCTTGCACCCTTGTCAATTACGTTCTTGGTAGCAGCATCGAGGTCACCACCAAATTTAGAGAACGCTTCCAGCTCACGGTAAAGGGCCTGGTCAAGTTTCAGGGTACCTGCTACCTTTTTCATGGACTTGATCTGAGCGTTACCACCCACACGGCTTACAGAGATACCTACGTTGATCGCCGGACGGATACCTGCGTTGAACAAGTTACCTTCCAGGAAGATCTGACCGTCAGTAATAGAGATCACGTTGGTTGGGATGTAAGCAGATACGTCACCCGCCTGTGTTTCGATGATTGGTAAGGCTGTTAAGCTACCACCACCTTTTACCAGGTGCTTAATGCTTTCTGGTAAATCGTTCATTTGCTTAGCAACTGAATCGTTATTGATCACCTTTGCAGCACGCTCTAACAAACGGCTGTGCAGGTAGAATACGTCACCAGGATACGCTTCACGTCCCGGAGGTCTTCTTAACAACAAAGAAACCTCACGGTAAGCTACGGCTTGTTTAGACAAATCATCATAGATGATCAATGCAGGACGACCGGTATCACGGAAGAACTCCCCGATAGCGGCACCGGCAAATGGTGCATAGAACTGTTGTGGTGCAGGGTCAGAAGCAGAGGCAGCTACGATGGTTGTATACGCCATAGCACCATTGTCTTCCAATGTTTTCATTACACCGGCAACAGTAGAAGCTTTTTGACCTACTGCTACATAGATACAATAAACAGGTTTACCTGCTTCGTAGAATTCTTTCTGGTTGATGATGGTGTCGATACAGATCGCTGTTTTACCAGTTTGACGGTCACCGATCACCAGCTCACGCTGACCACGACCTACGGGGATCATCGCGTCGATCGCTTTGATACCTGTTTGTAATGGTTCTTTTACGGGTTCACGATAGATAACGCCTGGTGCTTTACGCTCCAAAGGCATTTCGTATACATCACCTTTTACAGGGCCTTTACCATCAATAGGTTCGCCCAGGGTATTGATTACGCGTCCTACCAGGCCATCTCCTACTTTAATAGAAGCGATCTGACCGGTACGGCGTACTTTGTTTCCTTCTTTGATGTCTCCGCTTTCACCCATCAATACCACACCTACATTGTCTTCTTCCAGGTTCAATGCGATAGCTTTGGTACCATTCTCAAATTCTACCAGTTCACCACTGCGTACGTTGTTCAATCCGTATACACGTGCAATACCATCACCTACCTGCAGAACTGTACCTACTTCTTCCAGTTCAGCGGAAGCATTAAAATTGCTCAGTTGTTGTCTCAATATTGCTGATATTTCATCAGGCTTAATCTCTGCCATATTTGAGAGTTTGTTTTTGTTTTCTTTGTTTATGTTTAACCGGCCTGGATTAAGAGCCCGGTTAGTTTCACCCGGATACTTTGGATTGGTATTTTAGTATTGTGATTAGTGCATTTTATTTACATAATCATTACCGGCAAATTGTTTTTTGATCTGTTTGAGATCGTTCAATATGCTCGTATCGATGATGTTATTATCGAACTCCAATACAAATCCTCCTATCAGGCGTTCATCTACTTTTGTTTCCAGCTGAATGCTGCCGGTCTGTGATCCCTTGAATTTGCCCGTAATGCTGTTCTTCAGTTCTTCACTTACCGGAACAGCCGTGATCAATTTTACCTTGTGAATGCCTTTGATGGTATTGTATTGGTCTATAAATGCACTGGCAATTTCGGGCAGGTCGCTTTCACGTCCTTTGCTTACGAGTAATTTATTGAAGCCTTCAGTGATCGCACTGATCTTTCCCTGCGTTACCGCATGGATGATCGCACCTTTCTTATCACCTTTTATAATGGGGCTAACCAGCATATTTACGAATTCCCTGCTGGTTTTGCATACAGACTGCAGGTATTGCATATCAGCATATACCGCCTCTAATTGTCCTTTCTCTGTTGCAAGGTCAATAAGGCTTTTTGCATACCTGGCTGCTAAGCGTGGATTAGGCATTTGTTTAGTTTAGTTTTACTCCTTCAGCTAATTGCTTGATATAATTTTCCTGTTCTGCTTTATTACTCAGTTCCCTGCGTAATATTTTTTCACTTACCTCGATCACCAGGTTACCTACCTGGTTCTTTACTTCTGTTAAAGCAGCATTCTTTTGTTGCAGAATGGCTTGTTGTGCATCAGCCACTATTTTATCGTATTCCGCTTTGGCTTTGTCCTTAGCTTCTGCGATCATTTTATCTGCCTGGTCTTTTGCTTCTTTGATCATTACAGAACGCTCTTCACGTGCTTTCTGCATCAATACTTCGTTCTCATTTTTCAAAGTAGCCATCTCTGCTTTTACTTTTTCAGCAGAAGCGATAGCATCAGCAATACCGGTTTCTCTTTCTTTCAAAGCGCCAAGGATAGGTTTCCAGGCAAACTTCTTCAGGATCAGGAAAACGATGATAAACGCGAGCGCCGTCCAGAACAATAAACCAATACCGGGTGTTAACAGTTGCATATTGTATTCCTCCAGCTCCTTTTAACGGAGCCATTATAATGATTAAGTAACGCTTTATAAATCAACTGCATTCATTGCCCTGTGCTTTGAATGCAGTTGGAGTAATTGTCCCTTGCGGGAAGTAATTACTTGATGAAGATGGCTAATACAGCAGCGATAACCGCAAACAGTGCCACACCCTCTACGAAGGCTGCAGTTAAGATCATGTTTGAACGGATGTCGTTTGCTGCTTCCGGCTGACGTGCGATGCTTTCTACTGCACCTTTACCGATCTGGCCGATACCGATACCGGCACCAATTGCTGCCAAACCTGCACCGATCGCTGCACCAGCATTTGAGATGCTACCGCCATCTAACAGAATGTTCATTAAAGACATGGTGTTTTGTTTTTGTGATTTATAAAAAGTTGATCGTATTCTATTTCTGATTAAACGTGTATTTCGTCGTGATGATGTTCTCCTTCAAAAGCCTGTCCTATAAATACTGCCGTAAGATTCGTAAAGATGAAAGCCTGGATAAACGCAACTAATATTTCGATGAGATAAATAAAGATGGTAAAGGCCATTGAAACCGGAGCAAAACCAATACCTGCACCTACGCTTAGTTTGGTGAAGATGAAGATCATCATGATCAAACAAGTGATGATCATGTGCCCCGCCACCATGTTAGCGAACAAACGAATGATCAAAGCGAAAGGTTTGGTAAAAATACCCAGGAACTCCACCGGGATCAGGATCAGCTTTACACCAAAAGGCACGCCGGGAGGCCAGAAAATATGACCCCAGAAATGTTTGTTGGTGCTTAACATAATAGCGATGAAACTGATAACACCCAATACTGCGGTAAAGGCAATATTACCGGTGATATTCGCAGAGCCTGGAACCAGGCCAAAGATGTTACAGATCAGGATAAAGAAGAACACAGTTAAGAGATAAGGCATGTACTTTTCGTACTTATGACCGAGGTTGGATTTACCTACTTCATCACGGATAAAAGTAACCACTGGTTCTACTGCATTCTGGAAACCGGAAGGAGCTTTGTTGGCGCCTTCTCTTTTGTATTTGTTGGCTACACTTATAAAGATTACAACGAGCAATGTTAACGCTAGCAGCATCTCTGCTATGTTACGGGTAATAGAGAGATCGTACAGTTTTACTGACTCATCAACTGTTCCATCTGCCTTAACCGCTACAATGGTACCTTCCTCTTCTAATTTATAGCCCTGGTAAGCCGCATGTCCATCCTCGAACTTAGAGGACATAAAAGCGGTAAAGCCACGCTGGGGAGAATAGATGATCACAGGCAAAGCAGGAGCAAAAGGCTTCCCTTTGTAATTCCATAAATGGAAGCTATGGTTGTCCATAATATGCTCCATAATAATCTTACCCGGCTCAAAATCACGGCCATTATTTACTTCTTCTAAATCTTCATATTGACCTTTTCCCTCCTTATTTTGGAGAGAATCGTTGGCTGAAGCAATGTTAGAAAAAAACAATATAAAAAGGCTGAAAGCCGCTACCAGAAAACCTTTCACATTTCTAAGCACCATACCTGTGTTGAAATTTGCGGCAAAGATAGGGGGATGAGGGTAAAAAACGGATAACGAAAACGGGAAACAAAAAAAAGTTATCCTGCAATATTGCCTTCTGTCAAGTATTCCCTTGGTGCTTTACAGGGATATGGTTATCAGGAAGTGGCGGGATGGTGATAAAGACTGGCTTATCCTAAAAATGATGCAGGCGATACAACCGCAGGCACTCGTTGAAAATGGCGGGTTACCGTCCTGCAAGTCATTCAGGACAGTGGTACGGTTAGGCCAATGCATTCTTTTTATTCTCAAACTGCATTTCGTGCAGTTTGGCATAGAAGCCATTCAGGGCAAGTAATTCCTCATGGGTTCCCATCTCCTTGATCTCACCCTTGTCCAGTACAATGATCTTACTGGCTTTCCGGATGGTAGAGAGGCGGTGTGCAATAACAACAGAGGTTCTGCCCGCAATCAGTGTATCGATGGCTTTCTGGATCAGTAATTCGCTCTCTGTGTCTATGGAAGAAGTGGCTTCATCCAGGATAAGGATGGAAGGATTGTATAATAAGGCTCTTGCAAAAGAGATCAGCTGGCGCTGGCCCAGGCTCAGCGTACTACCTCTTTCCATTACATTATAGTCATAATCGCCGGGTAATTGCAGGATGAAATCGTGCAGGTCGATCATTTTACAGGCTGCAATCACCTGTTCCCTGCTAATATTTGGATTGCGGAGGGTGATGTTTTCCATGACAGAGCCGGAAAACAGGAATACATCCTGTAATACCACACCTATATTCCTGCGTAGTGCATCCAGTTTGTATTCGTTGATATCAACCCCATCTATTTGTATGCTGCCTTTTTGAATATGGTACAACCTGTTTAACAAGCTGATAATCGATGTTTTACCGCTGCCGGTATGCCCTACCAGGGCGATTGTTTCACCTGCCTGTACCTGGAAATCAATGTCTTTTAATACATAATGCTCTTCCGTATAGGCAAACCAAACTTTATGAAAGGCGATACTGCCCTGGATGGTAGCCGGGGCGTACTGGCCCTCGTCGGCCGCTTCATCGCTGTTATCCAATACTTTAAAAACCCTTTCGGCAGCAATCATACCC
>Ga0207739_1000078_pt1 | contig 11450 bp, 15 predicted proteins | sample LuqExpMetageno15_FD_187773 | JGI IMG/M metagenome (GOLD analysis project Ga0207739, IMG submission 187773) | Tropical forest soil microbial communities from Luquillo Experimental Forest, Puerto Rico - Sample 15 (SPAdes) | ecosystem: Environmental > Terrestrial > Soil > Tropical forest ... | reverse complement strand
TCGATAACGATTTTACCAATGCGGGTGTTGCTTGGGCTGATCATCCCGAGGACTGGAACTTCGTCGCCCAGCCGCAGCTATTGGCCACAAATAGCAGCGGTAAGATCATCAAGGGCGGTATGCCCTACGCTGAGGCTGATGCTTCGCTAGACGCTACGACCAGTTCAGCCTCGTTCGTAGTCATGGATTCGATGACCCTTACGGTCCCTTTCAACGGAACCTACCTAGCTAATTTTGATAGTTGTGGCAGCACCGGCACTAATGGCGCCACTCTGACCTACGCTTTCTTCGTGAATGGGGTCGAGAACACCGACACCGAGCGCCACAAGGACAGCCTACCCGCGAACGTCGATGGCACCATCCATATCACTGACATTCTCCACAACCTGACCGCTGGCGCCACTATCACCGTCCAGTGGAAAGTCAGCACCGGAAGTGCTGTTGCCCACCAGCGCTGCTTTAGTATCATCCGTTTCTGGGGTTAAATGGTCCGCGAGCACTACGATAGTTGGATCCCGAGACTGCTCGGTGCAGGCGCCACCACCCTGATGCCCTTCGGCATCTTCTACGCCTATCCCATCGACCGGGTGCCGCACAGCATGCGCCGCCACGAGTCCCAGCACGTTCTGCAGTACCGCCGCATGGGATGGCCGGTCCTCCGCTTCTTCGCCTTCTATGCCACCTACCTGTGGCAGTGGGCGTCCGGCGGCTTCAAGTACCTCAATATCAGTCTGGAAAAAGAGGCCTATGCCCACCAGAACGACGCCGACTGGCCGGTCACGGATCTCCCGCCGAGCCCTTGAGCCTGGTTCGGTAGGCTCGCTTGTATTTCGACTGACAGAGTTTGCAGACGTTCTGGCCTTTGTAGAATGAAAAGGTCACCGGTAGCAACGCCTGGCAGGTCGAACAAGCTCTCAACCACGTGTGTCCACAGCACTTTTTACAGAATTGTTCCCATGTGCGTGCGTGTGCGCCACATCGGGCGCAAGGCGTGGGGTATTTCTTTCTGCGGTAATAACTATCCATTCTTCTAAGATTGCTGTCCACTAAATTTTTGAACCAGCAATCTTTCCTAGCACGAAAGTCCTCGTATTGAGCGACCTTCCAACCTTTCAAAAACCCACGCAGTAAAATGGAGTAATATCAATGAGTTATCCGAATCTTTCCGAAGCAGGCATGCTGGCACAGGAACTCGCACAGCGCCTCGCTGGCATCGGTTCCGCCCTCACCGTCGTTCAGTCGTTTGGCTCGTCCAACGACCCCCTGATCACCGTTGGCACCAGCGGCGCAGGCAACCAGAACGCACTGATCCGCCTCACCACCCGCCCCAGCCTGTTCCTCAACGCTGTTGGCAATACCCAGGAAGTGTACGCACCCCAGCTCGCGCAGATCGCGGTTGAGGCGTCCACCATCGCGAACGTCGAACTCCTGACCATCGACAATCAGGTCATCGTGTTCGGCACCGTCCTGAAGTACGGCAACGAGACCCAGTTCTGGCTCGTCACCAACGGCAACGCAGTCATCGAGTCTGCATTCGCAGGCACGAACGCAACGCTCAAGGCGACCTTCAACCTGTCGCTCAAGTACGGCAACCAGGCGTCGATCTAACCCAAAAAGGTTCTTCCCTTTGCGTACCTCTCCGGGGGTACGCAAAGTGAGGAAAATCGACCATGAAAAACCTTGTAAGCAAGTCCGAAGCAGACGCCTTTCTCGCCGAATTGGAGAAGGATCTGCGCGGGGTAGTCCAGGCGGAAGTCGCCGCGCTGCGTAAGTCCGCAGACGGTGAGCTTCGCAAGGACGACAAGGGCCCGGCCGCTGAGGAGTCGTCTCCTGAGCAGCCCGCAGCAGACGTGGATGCAGCAGCAGAGGGTGCAGAAGAGCCCGCTGGTGACGCTCCCGAAGCCGGTGGCGAAGAAGCACCTGCCCCCGACGCTGATGCAGCCCCTGCCGAAGATGCAGCCCCCATGGCTGACGAAGGTGCACCTGCAGCTCCCGAGATGGGCGCTGAGGGCGCAGCTCCGGAAGGTATGGAAGGCGCAGCACCAGAAGGTGCAGAGGGTGCAGTGGATCCCGCCGCAGAGCAGGGTCCGATGTCCCCCGAGGAACTCCAGGCCGAGTACGCGAAGCTGACCCCCGATGAACTTCGCATGCACTACCTGGCAGCCAAGCAGGCGTTGTTTGCCCTTATGGGCGGCGCCGAAGGCGCAGCTCCCGCAGCCCCCGAGATGGGCGCTGAGGGTGCAGCTCCTGCAGCAGGTCCCGGTCCAGAGGCAGCAGCACCTGCCCCGGCTCCTGAAGCAGCTATGGCTCCTCCCGCACCAGCCCCGGCAGCAGCTCCTGAAGAGGAAGAGGCCCCTGCCATGAAGAATGAGTCCACCGCCGCCGACCTAGTAAAGGCAGAAGTAGACGGTCTCAAGGCTCAGGTTGCAGAGATGGAAGCCGTAATCCTGAAGCTGGCACGTCAGCCGGTCCGTAAGGCAGTTGTTGCGACCGACGTGCTCGTGAAGGACGAGGCCCCCATGCCGCAGCTCAGTAAGGCAGAAGTGTTCGCGAAGTTGACCCCCCGCCTTGCGGAGATGAGCAAGAGCGACCGTAAGCTTGTAAACGATTTCACCTTTGGAAACGTGGGAATTAAGGATATTGCCCACCTTCTGAAGTAACCCAAACCCCGCAGTAAATACTTTCTTTAAGGAAACATTAGGAGTAATGAAATGAGCCAGATGACCGATCTTAACAAGGCAATGGAAGGCGGCAACTATAACGTCGCCCCCAACGCCCTCCTCCAGGGCGGCGCTCTGCAGGTGGAAGACCTCTCCCCCGTGATGCAGAATGTTTGCATCGATGACAAGAAGATCAAGCTCCAGAAGGACCTGAAGCTTGAGGCTTGCAAGAGCACCCTCGCCCAGTTCGACCGTCAGCTTAGCTACGGCGAGTTCGGCGGCTCGGCAACCATCGAAGGCGCAGCAGGCCAGGAAGAGAACCTGGACGTTGCCCGTATCGTGGTTCCGATGTGCTACTACACCCACACCCGCCGAGTCACGATGGTTGCGGACCTTGTTGCCACTGTTGACGGCAAGAAGGCCTCTGACCGCGCAGCCGAAGCGGCAGCAATGAAGCTCGCTGGCGACATCGAGTTCCACTGCTACTACGGTGCAGCCAACTTCTCGAACGCAGGCGTGTTCGATGGTAACCCCGCAGCTCTTCCGGCAGTGATGCCTGAGCTTCGTGGTCTCGACATCCAGGTTCGTAGCTCGGATGCAGAGCGCAGCGCGCAGGACCTGATGTTCGCAGAGTACGGTTCGTCTGAGACCGTTGTTCTCCAGGGCGGCGGCACGCTGACCCAGGACAACGTGGAAGACGTGTCCGTTCGCTCGGCACTGAACTTCGGCGAAGCCGACGTTCTCCACGTAGACCCCCGCGTACTGTCTGCTTACAACAAGATCACCTTCGGCAAGGAGCGCATTATCCTCGCCGGTTCTCCCCAGGAAGCCACTGGCGGTATGCTCCGCAAGCAGTGGGTTTCGGGTGGTACGGTGTCTGTTGAAGCCAGCCAGTTCCTCCGTGCGAAGGTTCAGGGCGCACAGCCCCGCGCACGCGGTCCCGCAGCCCCGACCCTGACCAGCGCGACCGGTTCTTCGTCCGGTTCCAGCCTGGCAGCAGGTACGTACCAGTATTACGTAACCGCAGTGAACGAGATCGGCGAGTCCGGTCCGTCCGCAGTGGTTGCCGCGTCTGGCGTAACCACAGGTCAGCTCGTGACTGTAGTAATCGCGACCACGTCCAGCACCAACGTTCGTTGGTACAACGTGTACCGTGGTGCAGCGGGTGGTGCAGCTACCCTCGCAGCATGCCAGTACATCGGCCGCGTGAAGGCAGCAGCAGCAGGTGGCGCATCGTTCATCGACCTCGGCAACCGTTTGCCTGGGTTCGTGACCGGTATGCTCGTGCAGAAGGATACCCTGGGCCTGATGGAACTCCAGCCGTACAGCCGTAAGAAGCTGGCGGACGTGGACCTGTCGAGCCTTGAGGCGCACTTCCGCTTCCTGAGCTTCGCAGCGTTCCAGCCCCGTAAGAACGTCCTCCTGGATAACCTCCTCGGCTCGTTCCTGTAAATAAAAACTAATCCTGTCGGGGGTCCTCCGCCGTAGCTAAGGGCGGAGGGCCACTGCAGTTTAAAGTCGAAAAGGACATCCCACATGCTTTCAAATGACGCAATCAAGCGCCTCTGCATCGCTCTTACCAGCCAGACGGCTGGCAACGAGGTAGCCACGGCAATTAACGGGGCTTGCAGCGCAGCGGACGCTATCGTAATGGTTGTTACCGACGCAGCAGCTAGCACCACCCTCGCGGGCGTGCTTCCTGGTGACATCGTGATCGACCTGACCACCGTAGCAAACAACACGACCGCAAACGTTGTGATCGCGACGGCAAACACCCTGCCCTTCACCCCGACCGTGCACGACGTACTCGTGGTTCTTCGCCCGGTCCCGGCCGCAACGACGTTTAGCTTTTAATTAGAGGAGACTAACATACAATGTCTCTCTCTAACGATTCTGTAAAGCGTCTAGCAATCGCCCTTACCAGCCAGAACGCTGGTAATGAGGTTGCTACGGCCGCAGGCGCCGCAGGCCAGGCCAATAACCTGACCTCGCTCTCGGTGGCCTCAAAGGGTTCGGGCGATGCCAACGGCAAAACCTTCACCTTCATCGCAGGTTCCGCTGGTGCATGTACTGTGACCATCGGTAGCGTAACGGGCATCACCATCACCGGTTCGGGCACTGCAGCAACCGACGCCACTGCTCTTGCAGCAGCTATTAACACAAGCGCAGCGGGCGCATTCGTGACCGCAACCTCAAACAGCGGCGACGTTCGCGTAACAGCAATCACGGCCGGTAACCTTGGCAACGCCATCGTGACCACCGTGACTGCAACGGGTGGCGCAAAGCTGTCCGCGTCGGGCACATCGCTGTTGGGTGGTTTTACTGCTGGTGGCTATAGCGTGGCACAGATCGTGACCAACGCAACAGCCTCCACGACTCTGGCTGGCGTTCTCGTAGGTGACGTGGTTGTAGACTTGACCACCGTTGCAAAGAACACCACCAATCAGGTCATTGTTGCAACAGCCAATACGCTGGGTTTCACCCCGGTCCTGCACGACGTTCTCGTGGTGCTCCGTCCGGTTCCCGCAGCAACGGCGTTCTCGTTCTAAGTCGTAGTTAATCGCAGACTCAAGGGCTCGGACCACAAGGTCCGGGCCTTTGTAGTTTTCAGGGGGTGTAGTGGAGGTATGAGCGACTTCTTTCTCACGGTCGAGACATTCAAAAAGTGCGTCGAGGGGTGGATGGGCGGGCTCTTGCTCCACAAGTGTGGCGAGGGCGTGGAGACCCTGATCGGCGACGGGGGCTGGCGCGTGCGCTGCGATAAGAAGGGCTGTATGGAGCAGCCCGTGACCGAGATCCTCGCGGAGGGGAACAAGTTCATCCGCGAGAACTTCTTCCACGTGTCCAAGGACGACCTGAAAGACATCGAGAAGTGTGAGCTAGTGGACGGAACTCTGGATGGTCGTCCCACCACGTACTATCGTATCCGACTCGCTACCCCCTTGGAAAAACTGGAGTACCTCAGAAAGGCCGCGATCTGGGCTGAGAAGAAGGCCAAGGAAGAAGCGCCGTAGGGTGTATCTTGGCATGAGTCTCATTCTCGCAATCTTGCTGCTCACTGTAATCCTGGGTGGGATGTACTGGGTCATCGGCCTGCTCTTCGGCCGAAACGTCCTGTCCGTCCTCCAGGCTGTCATTTGCACGCTGGCCGCAGCCTACGCCTTCGCCCATGGCAACACGGGAACGGGCTTGCTGTGCCTGGTCTGCGCGCTCTATGTAGCCATCGGTTACACCGTTAGGAGGAAGGCAGATGAAAGTAAGCCTGGTTAGCCTGACTGAGTCCCGTGTCGAGGGTGTCGAGACCCCCGAGGAGCTGATCGTCTACACGGCTCGCGTCAGCAATCCCGACAACCAGATGAACATGGAGACGGCTCCGAAGCTGATCAGGTACCTCCTGGACAACCACCACTACTCGCCTTTCGAGCAGGTGGACATGGGCGTGGAGATCGAGACCACCCGAGGTATCGCTCCGCAGATCCTCCGCCACTGGTCCTTCAGCTTCCAGGAGTTCAGTCAGCGCTATGCCTCGCCCAAGGATATGGAGATCTACCCGGCGCGTCGCCAGGACAAGAAGAACCGCCAGAACAGCATTGACGACCTCCCCGACGAGACCAAGCGCTGGTTCCAGGGAGCCCAGAAGTGGGTGTGGCGTGAGGCCTCCCAACTGTACACCGAGGCCGTCGAGAAGGGCATCGCCAAGGAGCAGGCTCGCTTCCTCCTCCCGCTGAACGTGAAGACCAAGCTGTACATGAAGGGGAACATCCGCGACTGGATCTTCTACCTGAAGCTGCGCCTAGGGAATGGGACCCAGCTTGAGCATCAGGAGATCGCCCACGCCATCCTCTGCAACTGCTTCATGCCGAACTTCCCGCTGATCTCGGAAGTGATGGGGTGGATCGGTGAGTAACAATTCCCGCGAGACGCTTGAGGCCTGCCTTGAGGCGCTCTACGACATGGAGAAGAAGGGCATGCTGGCGAAGGACGACCTCTGGAAGGCCCTCGTGCAGCTTGCGTACACGTGGTTCGATGAAGACCAGTCCGGGGGCGTTCGCGTTCTCGCCCAGATCCCATCGACCTACTTCCAGACCACGCTGGAACAGCAGACGAAGGATGATGCAGAATTCGCGCAGTTGGTAGTGGATTTTTGGAAGGTGTTGGCGAGGTACGGCATCCTAACCCCAGAAGCGGTGGACACGAACATGCCCCCAGCGAGTGCCTAGCGATAGCAGATAAACCGTTGTATTAACGAGGAATTTAACATGGAACCATCCGACATCTATAAGGTATATGACAATGACTCGGCGCGTCGATGGACGATCTCCACCGACGTTGACCTGCCACCTGGCACGCACTTCACCAACCCCGTCGAGGTCAGCACTGAGACAGGGCTGGTGCTCGGCTTCGTGACCATCGACGCGAACAGCCCAGCGGCAGGAAAGGTTCCCGCACAATTTTTCTTGCGATATGACTGCCCGGAGCGCCTGGACGCTGAACTTGGCCAGGTCGAGTGGGTCTTTGCATACCGCGTCGCAACGCTAAGTGCCCAGACTCCGGTCAAAGTGACGGGGATGGGTCTCATTCAACCCGGCGAAGGAATCTTGCACTCAATCGCACTTGTTACTGGACAGCAGGCGCGAGGGGCTGTAAGTTCTACGCCATGACATCCCTACCCCTAGCGCTAGCCCTGTTCGTCTCTGGTCCTCTTCCCCAGTCTCGTGAGCAGGTTGAGATGACTGCCGTCTCCGCCCACATCCATCAGATCGCCCCTCGTGTGAGCGCGAAGCGCGCTCGATATCTTGCGAGAGAGTTTGTGCGTGCTGGACACAAGTACGATGTGGATCCGAGCCTCATGGCCAGCATCGCCATGGTGGAGAGCCGCTTCCGTCCAGGCCTGGAGGCCCACTGGATCAACAAGGGCAAGCCCACCACCGACCGTGGCCTGATGCAGGTCAATCAGGTGTGGGTGGACCGTTGGAGTCTCGACCCGGACAAGCTGCGGGATGACGATGCCTACAACATCATGGTGGCTGCGCGTATTCTCAAGATAATTAAGAAGCAGTTCGGCCAGAACGAGAAGAACTGGTTTACCCGGTACAACTCCTCGTGGCCGCCTGCCCGCGCCAAGTACACCAAGGTGCTCTACCCCCAACTCCCACTCTCAATCTGGATGACCGTCGCTCCGGACACTGCTCCCACCCCTCGGACCGGCCTGATCTTGGCCTCGGTTAGACTCTAGTAGTTACGGGGCTCAACGACAATCTTACCGGGGTATGGGCATCTTTAGCCCAGGAGATCCCTAATGCTTCTAGGCGGAAGATTCCTCACTCAATTCACGTCGGTCAACGACTGGGACGACTACTCGCAGGAAGTGAAGCTGACCGAGGGGAACCCCTCCGTTCAGACCGTCCAGCTCCTGGACGTGTCCTTCGACAAGACCCAGATCGAGCAGGGTGGCCTGTCGAGCCCCGGCCGTAGGTACATGCCGGTTGAGGCAGCCACGATGACCGTCACGTTCATCAACGTCGGCTACCAGCCTGGTGTGAGCCCCGCTGCGCAGAAGACCTTCATCCGTTCTTGCACTCGCCCGGCGCCGCCCGTGAACGCGACCACCCAGAACGATGCCTCGATCTGGCAGTTCACGATCCTCCCCACTGACCCCCTTCGCGGCACCGTAGCGCTCGTCTTCACCTTGACCGAAGGAAACGGGAACGTCTCGACCTTCCGCATGGACAACGCCCTTCTCATCGGCACCACCGCAGGCTGCTAAATGGCTACTGACCCGTTCAACGGCACAATCAACAACGCCCCTATCTTCGCCGAGGGAACGCAGACGGATGTTCCGAACACGATGGATTCGGACATCACGCGCGTCGAACCTCTCATCAGCGTGGACGAGCTGCGTGACATCTACCTGTTCGGTATCCCCCTCGTGTCTTGGATGCCCAACCCGATCACCGGCAAGCGCGACGTGATGTCCGACAACATCGTCAAGCGCTTTATCGACAACGCGGTCTTCCTCGCAGAGAGCGAGCTGAAGATTGTGATCATGCCGACCACCCGTCTGGAGCGTAAGCCTTTCGACCGCAACGAGTACCAGTCGATGGGTTACTTCCAGCTAGACAGCAAGCCTGTGCTCTCAGTGGAGTACCTCAATATCGAAGCCCCGAGCCGCCTTGTGCTCTACACCGTGCCGAACGAGTGGATCGAGCCTGGCTTCTTCACCTGGGGCCAGATCAACATCATCCCCCTGAACGTGGCCAGCGTGGGTGCCTACTCTCCTCAGGGTACGCCTGCAGCCGGTACTGCGTTCCTCGCTATCCTCGGTCAGCAGGCCTACGTGCCAGGCTTCTGGATGATCAAGTACCAGGCTGGCTTCGCCGATGGAATGATTCCTCGTACCATCAATCAGTTCATTGCCACAGTGGCTTCTATCGAGATTCTTCGCCAGCTCAGCGCCACCAATGCACGCAACACCTCACACTCCATCGGCATTGACGGCCTGAGCCAGAGCGTGTCAACGCCTGGTCCGCAGTTGTACCTGCAGTTGATCGAAGACCTTGAGAAGAAGCGCGCCGAACTCAAGGGCAAGATCACCAATATGTTCGGTACGGGCTGGTTTAGCGGGACCTTGTAAACATGGAGACGCCGGTCGCCTCAGTCGCGGTGTTCAACGCCAGGGGCCAGCTCTTGGTCGGCCTGCGCGAGCTGGAGCAGAAGTACGTGCTCCCCGGCGGCCACCTTGAAGCTGACGAGCGCCCCATGGACGCAGCCCTGCGCGAGGTCCGCGAAGAGGCCGGTGTTCCTGTCACCAATTTGCTTTACCTGGGCGAGGGTGTGGTCGAGACCCCAAAGGGCTTGTTCCGCATCTATGCCTTCCGCGCAATCGGCAACGACGTTCCGCATGGCCGCGAAGATCCCGACGCTGAAGTAAAGAAGTGGATGTGGGTTGACGTGAGCCAGGGCCTGCCGCCTGCTATCGCCAACAACCTGCACAGCCCCAACAACGTTACCCTGCGCCTACTGAAGCTCCAAGAGGGCCAGGTAGACAATGGTGGGCCCGAAGAAGACGAAGCCGAGACCGAGGAGGTCGTGGCGCTGCCGTTGGATGTGATCCACGCACGCGCCAGGATGAAGCTCCATGGGTGATATCGGCGACGTTTACAATCTAGCTCACAAGGAAGCCATGGAAGCGGCTGGTCGTGGTGACTGGGCCAACGCCATTCAGTGGGGCAAGAAGGTGCCCATGTCGTGGGACGTGTGGCAACAGTTCCCCACGGCCGGTGGCGATGAGGGCACCGAGATGCCCGACGAGGTCATCAAGCAGATCCACTCCCACCTGTCTGCCAAGGACCGCGACCGCAACTCTGGCTTCTATCACGAGTTGGCGAGCAATCTCCCAAAGAACATCAAGCCGGAGACGCTCAACTTGCTCGCGCGCCACGGTGCCGACGACTACATGATCTCGGACGCTGTCCACGCGCATCCGAACTTCCAGCCTGATGTGCAGATGAAGCAGGAAGAGGGCGCAGCGAACTTCTGGAATGGTTACGAGAGGAAGGTTCACCCCGACCAGTTCGCGACCATCAAGTCATTGAGCACGAATCGCCCGGAGAACTACACCTTCCACCGTGACCAGTCCAAGGGCGGATACGAGAGTGAGCAACCACTCCCGGAAGTTGGCTCTTCAGACGCCAACATGGCGATCCTGCCTCACCTGCGCAATCACGCGGCGATGGTGCAGTCCGCAGTCAAGAACGATCCTTACCTCCGAGAGCACCACATCTCCTATCAGAAAAACGAGGAGACCGGCCAGATCGAGCCGCACGTGAGAGTGTATCGCGGAGTCCAGGGTGAGTACGCCAAGTCTATCCGCAATGCTTCTGGTTACGACCCGAATAGTCACACTTCGGCAAACAAGAAGCTGAAGGTGCCCAGCGCCCCGTTCTCGTCCTGGACCACCGACCCCCAAGTTGCTCAATTGTTTGCCTCGCCGCACGGGGTAAAGGGCAATGAGCACGGTCTGGTGATGGAGGCCCACCTACCGCTACGCGATCTGTTGCACTCAGGCACGCACCACATCACCCCGCTCCAAGTGCATGCGCACCCGAACGAGCAAGAGATGGTGTTCCAGCATCCAAGTGGGCACTACAGGGTAAAGGCCAAGGACGTACACTTTGGCGTGCCTGACAAGGAGAACGGGAATTTCGCGGGTTATTCCTACAAGAAGGCGAAGACTCGCAAGGCTGTAAAGCCCGTGGGGCCGCCCAAGACACCCGCCAATCCCGTCGAGAAGTTCGAGCTGGACGGGAACGAGATCACGCTCTCCGACCTGGGCCGAGTAGTATGGGGCAAGGCCCTTCAGAAGAACATCAACCCCGCTGACATCCATCACCTTCTTCGTCAGCAGGAGCCGACGGGCCCCAAGGCCGTTAATGCGAAGGGCCACGAGACGATGCACCCGCTCAGTCTCAGTCAGGATGTCGAGGGCTACCGCAAACACGCGATCCATTCGGAGAACGACCTTTCCTCTACGGTGGATGCACCCGAGGGCATGACCGCCAAGGCGATGTTCAAGGCGCCAAACCACGGCGGCACCTTCATGGTCAAGCCCTACCACGAGCGTGTCATACATCCGAACACTAACCTTGCTCGCTGGAACAAGCACCCCATCGCTGGCGGCTGGGCTGAGATGGCCAACCAGGGAATCTACCACGCGGGTGGAATCGGCCACCTACACATGAAGGTACACACCGACACCTACAACCACGGCGACACCGTAGGCGACAGGCC
>Ga0207739_1000077_pt1 | contig 11508 bp, 7 predicted proteins | sample LuqExpMetageno15_FD_187773 | JGI IMG/M metagenome (GOLD analysis project Ga0207739, IMG submission 187773) | Tropical forest soil microbial communities from Luquillo Experimental Forest, Puerto Rico - Sample 15 (SPAdes) | ecosystem: Environmental > Terrestrial > Soil > Tropical forest ... | reverse complement strand
AGCGGCGCCCATTAGCTTCAACGGACTGGTAAGGCATTATGATCTGCGCCGTGGTGATAATGTAGCCGATATACAGGTAAACCTGGTGGACAAAGAGGCCCGCCGCCTGCAAAGCCATGCCATTGTAAAACAGGTGCGTGCTGCCATCCAATCCATCGGCAGCCGTTATGGCGCCAATATTAAAATGGTGGAAGTGCCACCGGGACCCCCCGTGCTGTCAACCCTGGTGGCCGAGATCTACGGACCGGATTATGACCAGCAGATCGCCGTAGCCCGGCAGGTGAAAACGATCATGCAGCAAACACCTGATGTGGTGGATGTTGACTGGCGCGTGGAGCATGACCAACCGGAAGAACGCCTGGTGGTTGACAAAGAGAAAGCCATGCGGCTGGGTGTTGCCCCGGCGCAGGTGGCCATGACGCTCCGTGCCGCTACCAGCGGACAAAACACAGGCATACTCCATACCGATCATGCTTTTAGCCCGGTAAATATTTCCCTGCAACTGGCAGATGATAGCAAAACAAATACCCGGGACCTGGAGAACCTGCCCGTTATCAACCAGCAGGGCATGCCCGTACCGGTGGGCAGTATGGTAACAGCGGTAAAAGACCTGAAAGCAAAAAGCATCTATCGCAAAAACCAGCGACGCGTGGTGTATGTAACGGCGGATATGGCCGGCCAGTTGGAGAGCCCGTCTTATGCCATGAGCAAGATATCTGATCAGCTTAAACATATACAGCTACCCAATGGCTATACGCTTACGGAAAACTATACCCGGCAGCCGGATTTTACCGACCAGTTTACGCTGAAATGGGATGGCGAATGGCAAATCACGTTCGAGGTGTTCCGCGACCTGGGTATCGCCTTCCTGGTAGTGCTGCTGATCATTTACATGCTGATCGTAGGCTGGTTCCAAAACTTTACGGTGCCGCTTATTATGCTGGCTGCCATTCCCTTGTCATTGATCGGCATCATCATCGGCCACTGGTTAATGAATGCCTTCTTTACCGCTACGTCTATGATCGGCTTTATAGCATTGGCAGGCGTTATGGTGCGCAACTCGGTGCTGCTGATCGACTTTATCAATATCCGGCTGGCGCAGGGCATCCCGTTGCGGCAGTCGATTATAGAAGCAGGGGCCGTTCGCACAACGCCCATCCTGTTAACAGCAGGTGCGGTGGTGTTGGGTGCCGTGATCATCCTGTTCGATCCCATCTTCCAGGGGCTGGCTATTTCCTTAATAGGGGGTACGATCACTTCCACCTTTCTTACCCTGCTGGTGGTGCCGCTGTTGTATTTTAAAATGATGCGTAAAAAACTTCTACATCAATAAACGAATAATCATGAGAGAAAGAATTGTAAGAGCCTTTGCCGGTTCAATGGTAGTACTCAGCTTGTTGCTGTACTGGTTAATTAGTCCTTATTGGTTATTGCTGGCAGCTTTTGTTGGCCTCAACCTGCTGCAATCATCTTTCACCCGTTTTTGCCCGCTGGAAAAAATCCTGGAGAGGGCTGGTGTGCCCGGCGCTAAATGCCAGTAAGCGCATTAAGCCATGTTTTCAATGTGCGTGCGGTGTATACGGATGGCGCCGCGTTGCTCCAGTTTTTTAAGTAAACGGGTAACTACTTCGCGCGAGGTATTCAAGTCAGCCGCAATTTGCTGGTGGGTGAGTTTCAGTTCGCGGGTCTGTAGTTCCGTAAACTGGCGCTGGAGGTAGCTTTCCAGGCGTTCGTCCATATTCTTAAACACCACGTTATCCAATACGGACAGCAGCTCTTCAAAGCGGGTCCGGTAGGTTTCCACTACAAAGCGGTACCAGCTTTTGTAATTTTTCATCATGTCCTCCATATGCTGCACGGGTATCATGATCACTATGGAGTCTTCTACCGATTTGCCCAGGATCTCGCTTTCCCTGGCGGTGGCGGCGCAGATCATGGAGAGGGCGCAGGCATTGCCCGGCTCCAGGTAATACATAAAAATCTCACCATCCTCTCCTTCGCGGTAAATCTTAATGCGGCCTTCCGCTATCAGCATGGTATTTTTCATGTATTGCCCGCTGCGCATCAGCGTGGTGCCGGCGGGTATTTCTTTTAAGGTAGCTACCGAAGCCAGAAAATCGTGTAAGGGGGCATCCAGTTCGGGAAAATGTTCTTCCAGGTAAAACCGTATCGCAGTGTCCATTGCTATCAAATAAATGGTGCTAAATTAGCGATTAACAGGCTTCCACCTGTTACATTGTGAACCTGGCCCAATACACCAATCAAAAGGTTGAGCAGATACATTGCTGATTTTCAGTACCACATCAGCATAAATCAGGCAGTTCATCTAATACCTATTCCCTATTGGATTAAAATCCTGATTTCGTGATTGACCTTCCTGATTTTGTGTTCATCCCGGTTATTTTACAAAAGGAACTTTGTAGAAAATTAGTAAGATGAAAAAAGTTATTTTAATTACCGGTGCCAGCTCAGGAATGGGTAAGGATACTGCCATCGAGCTCGCTAAAAAAGGATACCAGGTTTACGCAGTTGCCCGTAGATTGGAGGAGATGGAAGAAATCCGGCAGGCAGGCGGATTTATCATACAGGCCGATGTAATGCAAAGCAAGGATCTTGAAAATTTAGTGGCAACTGTTATTGGTACTACAGGGAAGATAGATATTCTCTGGAATAATGCGGGTTATGGACTATATGGAGCAGTTGAAGACATTCCGCTTGAAGAAGCAAAAAGACAATTTGAAGTTAACCTGTTTGGTTTGGCCCGGCTAACACAATTAGTGATACCGCATATGAGAAAGGCGGGTGGTGGTCTTATCATCAACACCTCTTCTATGGGCGGTAAAATCTATACACCTTTGGGCGCCTGGTACCATGCTACCAAACACGCCGTAGAAGGTTTCAGCGACTGTTTGAGGCTGGAACTACAAAATCAAAACATCCAGGTGGTGGTATTAGAGCCGGGCATCATTAAAACAGCGTTTGGTGCGGTGTTGAGCGACCCGATGTTGCGTTATTCCGGCAAGGGCTATTATGGAAAATTGGCCAATCAAATTGCCGAAACCACAAAAGCTACTTATGAGAAGCCTGCCCAATATTCCACAACAAAGGTGATTACAGAGGCGGTGCTTAAGATCGTGCAAAGCAAAAAACCGAAAACCCGCTATCGTGTGGGTAAGTTCGCCAAAATGCTGGTATGGATGCGCCTTTATTTAGGCGATAACCTTTTCGATCGGGTCATTATGAGCCAGATCAAATAGTATACAACAAATCAATAATCGGTATTATTAAGCAGATCAACCCATAAATTGGGAAACTTACCTGCAGGCTAATTTTGGGTAGATAAAGAGAATGAAATTTTAATTGTAATGTGATGCCAGATATTATCAGAATCAAATCGATTACACAATTGCATCAGCTACTGGGATTTGAAAAACCTACTCACCCCCTGATCTCAATCATTGATGTTTCAAAATGGGAGATTGGTAAGGAATGGGTTGGAGTTAAGGCAACGTGCGACCTCTATATGATCGCGCTCAAAGATGCCAGTTGTGGTATGGAATATGGCCGCAATAGTTATGATTTTGGCGAAGGGGTACTCATCTTCACGGCGCCCGACCAGGTGATGCTTACTAATAAAGAGCAGAAAGTTGGTGAGAAAAGAGGTTGGATGCTTTTCTTTCACCCTGATTTGATCCGGAATACAGTTTTAGGGCAAAACATTGATAATTATCATTTTTTTTCTTACGATGTGTATGAAGCGCTTCACCTGTCAGAGTCGGAACAGAACCTGATGACCGAATGTGTAACTTTTATTGAGCAGGAAATTAAACAACGTATTGACAATCACAGCCAGCGCGTGGTAGTTTCTTTACTGGAACTTGTGCTTAATTACTGCACACGCTTTTATGAGCGTCAGTTTAATACGCGCAGCGCACAAAACAAAGATGTAATCGCGCAATTTGAAACACTGATTCGAAGCTACTACACAGCCGGTAAATTCAGCGAGGTTGGTATTCCGACGATCGAATATTTTGCGGGTCATATCCATTTGTCGCCAGGTTACCTCAGTGATTTGCTAAAAAAAGAAACAGGCTATACTGCCAAAGACCTCATTAACAATTTTATTGTTGAGAAAGCAAAGACCCTGTTGCTTAAAGAAAAGGAATCGGTAAGCATTATTGCCTACCAGCTTGGTTTTAATTATCCCCACTATTTTGCCCGGTTGTTCAAAGCAAAAACAGGAATGAGTCCGCAGGAATACCGGAAAATCAATTAATCATTCAACGTATGAAACTATTCAATGTAGTATTAGTTATGATGCTGGTGGCAGTCACCGGCATAAAAGCACAACCTGCTTCCAATTCTGTCATTGGCAAATGGGAATCTGATGAAAAGGATGTACGCATGGAGTTCTTTAAAGAAGGAGACCAACTCAGGGCCCGGTTATTATGGGGCAATAAGATAGTGGAAGCTGATGGAAGGACGTCTAAAAAGGATGAAAAGAACCCGGACAAGAATATGCGTTCCCGTAATATTATCGGTATTATTAGCGTAACTGAACTGAAATGGAATGGTAAGGAATATACAGGTGGTAGGATATATGATCCACCCAGTGGCAAAACATATGATTGTAAGGTATGGTTCGAAAAAGATAAATTGTACCTGCGCGGATTTATGGGGGTATCGATGTTGGGTAAAACTGTTCCCTGGCACCGTTACAATGGCTTGGACTAGAATAGAAATATACTATCGCACAATAGTGATGTAAAGCTTCAATAAAAGCCTCAATTGTAACAAAATCATGCAATCGATTGCAGTGAGGCTTTTTTATTGTAATTTGGCTTTCGGAAGAGTTGATTTATTCAATTCCCGCTTTATTACTCATATTCGAATTTCATGCCTTTTTTCAGAAGATTATAGGAAGTTGTGAGAGGACATGAGAAAATATAAACGATTGTGCGACATACTATTCTTATACTATGCCTCATTTTGCTATTGCAAAAAGCAGGTGCCCAGCAACATGAGTTGAATTTCATCAACTTCAGTATTAATAATGGACTTTCTTCGAACAGTATCAATGCAATTTTAAAGGATAGGTGGGGGTATATGTGGTTTGCAACCGAAGATGGGTTGAATAGATTTGATGGTATCAGTTTTACGGTGTACAACCACAATGTACTTGATAGTAACAGTATTGGAACTAACCAGATACAGACTATTTATGAGGATCCCCGGGGAAATGTATGGGTAGGTACCAACAGGACATTGTCACTGTACGACCGTCAAAAAGATTGCTTTCACAATTATAATATTGCCAATGGAACAGCCATTCGTTCCATTTGTTCGGATAATACAGGCCATCTCTGGATAGGTAGTTATGCCGGGTTGATACAATACGATCCGGTAAGCCGGCATACAAAATACTATACAACGGATTCCCTGAAGCCTGGTCATTTACTATCGAATACAGTTACCTGTGTATTCAGGGATAGTAAACAGCGGCTTTGGGTAGGGGGTAATACAGGTTTGTATCTTTACCAGCCAGCTACTGATAATTTTAAGCGTTTCAGTAATGTGGCAACAGACCCGTCTTCTATCAGTGATAATGTTGTAAAAGCAATTGTTGAAGATAAGAATGGCCATTTATGGTTTGGAACCAATGACGGCGGTCTTGACCTGCTTCAGGACAATGGAGCGGGTTTCCAAAGATTTAAAAACGATAAAACCGATATTGCCACACTTAGCAGTAACCGTATATACAGTGTTGTACCTGATGGCCTGGGCAAACTATGGATTGGTACAGAAGATGGGTTGGACATTTTTGATATATCAACTAAAAAGGTACAGCGGGTTACAGGCAATAACAGGAATAAATATAGCCTGAAAGGAAAATCAGTTCGCTGCATATTTATTGATACACATGGTATTTACTGGGCGGGGAGCTACCAGGGGGGGGTAAACAAATATGACAGCAACCTTGCCTTCTTTAATCTTGTTCAAAGCAATCCTTTTGATTTGCAGGGACTTAGTTCCCCAAAAGTTACCTCATTTGCGGAAGGTGACAACGGAGATATGTATGTTGGTACAGATGGGGGTGGTTTAAATCTTTTTCATAGAAAAACAGGATTGTTTGAACATCTCAGGCTGGCGGACAATAATAAAAATAATGAACTGGCCATTTTAGCCCTGGAGCGTTTGGGCAATGAGCTTTGGGTAGGAACATTTCAGCAAGGCATATATATATTGGATACGAGGAATAACCAGGTACGCCATATTACCAAAGGTGATGGGATGCATGATATACCTAGTAACGATATCTTTTGCTTTAAGAAAGACAGCAATGGAAGTATGTGGATTGGCTCTAACGGTAAAGGTATTTGCCGATATGATCCTCAATCGGGCGTATTTCAACGATTTGGGCCTGTAATGATAGATGGTAGCATCAGCAAACTGCTTTCGGATGGGTTTATCAGGGCCATAGAGGATGACGGTTCCGGAAACATTTGGATAGGAACAGTAGGGGCAGGGCTTGCCATGTATAACCCTGGCCAGAATACCTGTAGGATATTCAACCGGGCAAATACAAGGTTACCGCTGGATGAGGTAATAACATTGCACATAGATGGAAAAGCAACTGTGTGGGCCGGTACTCCCAGTGGCGGCCTCTGTAAGCTGGATTATTTGCATAAGCAATTTACTGCTTATTCCGAGCAGCAAGGGTTAGCCAACGCTGTTGTATACAAGGTATTGGAAGATAGCACCGGGAAAATATGGATAAGTACCAATAAAGGGATTAGTTGTTTTGATCCTCAAAAGGCAGTATTTAAAAATTACAATGCACATAATGGCCTTCAGCCAAGCTCTTTTTACCTTGGGTCTGGTTTCAGGGCTTCTTCCGGGGAACTGTTCTTTGGCGGGTTAGAAGGTTTCAATTACTTTTTTCCTGGTGGACTGCAGGATAATAAAAATGTACCTGTAATCGTATTTACTGATTTGAAAATTGGTGGCAGCAGTGTAATGCCAGGTAAGGATGCGGCTATTAAAGAGCACATTTCTATTGCCAATGAAATAAGGCTTGACTACAGGCAAAATTTTTCGTTAGATTTTACAGCGCTTGACTATACCACGCCCAGGGAAGACAAGTATATGTATAAGCTTGATGGCTTTGATAAATCATGGAACCAGTTGGGTAGTTCCCGGTCAGCTGTCTTTACCAATCTATATCCCGGGCATTATACCCTGGAAGTAAGGGCCAAAAATGCGAACAGTGGCTGGACAACTCCGGCAGCTACTATTGATATATATGTAAAGCCGCCTTTCTGGATGACGGGCTATGCCTATACTTTTTATGTACTGTTGGTGCTTGTGATTTTATGGTATATACGGTACCGTGGTATTAGAAAACTAAAGAACAGGTTTGCGCTGGAACAGGAACGGATGATGATGAGGCAGATATTGGAACAGGAGCGGCTTGAAGCAGAAAGATTGCATGAATTTGACCAGCTAAAGATTCGATTCCTTACTAACCTGAGTCATGAATTCCGTACGCCTATCTCGTTGATCATGGGGCCAATTGACCAGCTACAGGAAAAAGAAGGCAATCCTGACAAACAAGGGCAGTTGAAAATGGTAAAACGCAATGCAAGGCGGCTCTTAAACCTGGTAAACCAATTGTTGGATTTTCGTAAGCTGGAAGAACAGGAGTTGAAATTGAACAGTACAGAAGGAGACTTCGTTGCTTTTGTAAAAGAAGCTGCAGAGTCATTTCGTGATTTGGCGGAGCGCCGGCATATACATTTTAGTTGTGCAAGTACGCTTGCGCATTATTATACGCTTTTTGATAAGGATAAGATAGAACGTGTATTGTTTAATCTCCTGAGTAATGCCTTTAAGTTTACGGGTAAGGATGGTACTGTATCGCTCGAAATAAAACAGGATACTGAGTCAAACGAATTGGTGATTATGATAACTGATACAGGTATCGGGATGAAAGAGGAAGAGCAAAAAAAGATATTTGATCGTTTCTTTCAAGGGAATACTCATGCAAGTGTAATGAACCAGGGCAGTGGCATCGGGTTATCCATCACCCAGGAATTTATTCATTTACATGGTGGTACTATTACAGTAGAAAGCGAACCGGAGAAAGGTAGTGTGTTTACCATTCATTTACCACTAAAGCCTGTTGCTGTATTGGCACCTGCTAGTCCGGCTGATAGGGTGGATAAGGCTCTTGTATCTGAAATGGAAGTAAACCAACAACCGCTCACTCCTGGCCCCGATATGCTAACAGTATTATTGGTGGAAGACAATGATGACTTTCGCTATTATCTGAAAGATAACCTAAAAGCGTATTATAAAATACTGGAAGCAGCTGATGGCAAGGAAGGCTGGTTAAGAGTGCTTTCAGGTCATCCGGATGTGATTGTAAGTGATATCAGTATGCCGCATATGGATGGTATTGAACTGAGCAAAAAGATAAAGTTGGATAAACGTACCAACCATATACCTATTATATTATTGACTGCACTTACCGGTGATGCATACCAGTTAAAAGGCCTGGAGACCGGGGCGAGCGATTACCTCACCAAACCCTTCAGCTTTGAAATATTGAATATTAAGATCAGGAACCTGGTTGCACAGAATCTTCGATTAAAAGAAACCTATAGCAGGCGATTAAGTATTGAAACACCAATAGAAGAGGTGCAGTCAGAAGATGAAAAACTATTATTAAAGGTTACTCAATATATCGAAGAAAACCTGGAAAATATTAACCTGTCAGTAGAAGATCTGTGTAAATACACCTATATGAGTCATACTTCGCTTTACCGGAAGATCGTTGACCTGACAGGTGAGGCCCCGGTCGAGTTTATCCGATCTGTCAGGTTAAACAGGGCCGCCGAGTTGCTGGAGAAAGGTAATATGAAGATTTCGGAGATCGGGTATGCAGTTGGCTTCACTACCCCGGCGTATTTTACCAGAACGTTCAAAGCAAAATTCAATCTCTCACCTTCAGAGTATGCCTCGTTAAAACGAAAACCTAATAGTTAAACTTCCTTCTGTGTACTTTCCTTAATATAGGTAGTAGCGATAGTCAAACTACTCCTAAAAGTTCCTGCTTTTCTATAATTGAAAGATTTTTGATAGGAATGAGTTGAAAAGTACAATCCCAAAATCGCTGTTCTTCTGAATTTTACCCTCACAGATGCATCCTATTAAGGGCATTGTTCCTTATCATATGCAAACAGCAGATAACAATAAAGAAATAACGATTCGCGACCTGGCCAGGCAACTGGCTTTATCTCCTGCAACAGTAAGCCGGGCCTTGAATAACTATGGCAATGTAACCAAGCCGACAAAACGACGCGTGCTTGAAATGGCCGAAAAGATGGGATACCAAACCAATGATTTTGCACGGATACTGAAAAGACGGCATAGTAATACTATCGGATTTATTGTACCCGAGCTGGATAGCTATATAATGGCTACAGTTGTGGCAGGTATGGAAAAGGTAGCAAGCAGGGAAGGATATAACCTGATTGTTATGCAATCACATGGTTCTATTACAACAGAAGCAACCTGTGCCCATGTACTATTTAATAAGCGGGTAGACGGTCTTGTGGTTGCCTTGTCGCAGGAAACCCCTCAGCTGGATCATTTTAAACCTTTTGTTGATAAGCAGATACCTATTGTTTCATTTGATGCAGACAGGAACAGCCAGGATTTTGTAAACCTTTTTATCGACAATCGTAAAGCAGGGTATGCTATTACCAGGCACCTGATAGAGCAAGGATGTAAGCGTATTGTTCACTTAACCGCCAGGATCGCTTCCCCGGTTTATAAGGAAAGATATGAAGGCTACCGGCTGGCTATGGAAGAATTTAATTTACCTATCAATAAACAATATATTATTAAATGTGATATGGATATACAAGCCGGTTCGGCTGTAGTAGAAACTATCCTGGGATGGGAGCAGAAGCCGGATGCCATATTAGCGGCTGGTGATCAATGTGCAGTTGGATGTATCATGGCGTTACGTTCTAAGGGTATCCGGATACCGGAAGATATAGCAGTGGCCGGATTTGGTAATGACCTTGTTTCAATGGTGGTGGAGCCTGGCCTTACTACTATGAGCTACCCCGGGTACCAGATGGGAGAATCTGCCATTAATCATTTGGTGCAACATCTGCAGGGAGCTATTTCCGGTAGTGTTATTAATAACATCATTTTACGAAGCGACCTGGTTGTGCGTGATTCAACAAGGTTAAGGGATGCTATCCCGGTGATGGAGTATCAAAAACAGGCAGTTTAGCGAATTAGTACAAGTTTTTGGACGATTCATGATATGCCAAAGGCCTGTTTGCCAGATAGTTTTGTGATGATTATACTCCATACAAGGAGTTTTAATTAGCTAACTAAACGATCAATTGCCATGCAACAAGAACGACTTGCCCACTGTTTCCCGCCAGGGAACAACCCATTCAATTTACCCTTTATTTTTTTCAGTAGCATTTATTAACCTGTTAAGCTGACTATAGATGTAGTGGAATAACAACCGGATAGTCACCCGGATAATGCTTGCTTGTACAACCAATGTTTTTTATACAATTCTAACTTTAAAACTATGCTTATGACGATTGCAACATGTGTAAAAAAGGTTCTCCAAAAGAAAAAACCTGCTCTTTTGCTGATCCCACTCTTACTTGTATGTTCTTCACTGGTAATGGCACAAACCAGGATAACAGTAAAAGGCCGTGTGCTTAATGAAAAGAATGCCCCGATAGAACGCGCTTCTGTTACTGTAAAGGACTCTAAATCGGGGGTAACAACAGATGCCAATGGTAATTTTTCTATTTCAGTTCCGGCCAAATCTACTTTGGTTATATCCTATGTTGGATATGCTCCAAAGGAAATAAAAGCCAATTCAGGTATAGTTGACATAGCACTGCAACCGGCAGCAAGTACCGACCTGGACCAGGTTATTGTAATCGGGTATGGTACCCAACGTAAAATGGATGTAACAACATCTGTCGCTACCATTAGTGGAGAAAGGGTAAATGAAGTACCCGCTGTTGATATTTCACGTGCCCTGCAGGGACGTATTGCCGGCGTTGAGATGGCCCAAACCTCTACCAAGCCGGGTTCTGGTATGCAGATACGCATTCGCGGTACCCGTTCTCTGAATGCTACCAATGATCCTTTAATAGTACTGGATGGTATTCCGTTTAATGGGTACCTGAACGATATCAGCCCCAGCGAGATCAAGAGTATTGATATATTGAAAGATGCCTCAGCAACTGCTATCTATGGTTCCCGTGGAGCCAATGGAGTGATATTAATAACAACCAATAAAGGTATGGCCGGGCAAAAAGCACATATTTCTTATAACGGATATAGTGGATTGAAAAAAGTTTGGGGCGAATACCCTATGATGAATGGGCCTGAATTTGCAGCGCTTCGTAAAGCAAATAATGCTACTCCGGGTGCTTCTATCCGTACCAATACATTGGA
>Ga0207739_1000076_pt1 | contig 11514 bp, 9 predicted proteins | sample LuqExpMetageno15_FD_187773 | JGI IMG/M metagenome (GOLD analysis project Ga0207739, IMG submission 187773) | Tropical forest soil microbial communities from Luquillo Experimental Forest, Puerto Rico - Sample 15 (SPAdes) | ecosystem: Environmental > Terrestrial > Soil > Tropical forest ... | reverse complement strand
CTTTCGGCAAAAATGGATGGAGCTTTGATGGTTAGCTGGTGGGTGATAAAAACACAGGGCACTTTTGAGGTATACAGGCCGTACCGGTTATCGCTGATCACTAGTTGAATATTGTAGTGATCGATTGCCTTCTGCAACCATTTGTTTTCGTAGCGGATGGTTGCTTTAATACGAGGGAGCTGTTTGAGTAATGTGAAGGGGAGCATCCATTTTTGGTGGCTGTAATGCACTTCGTAGCCTTTAAGATCGAGGAAAATAAGGTGTGGAAACTCCTTTTGCAATAGTGCTTTTTGGGTGGAATTACCGGCAATAATGACCTCAAATTTGTTTATTATCAATGCCTTAATTAGTGGTATACAGCGGGTTGCATGGCCCAATCCCCAGTCTAAAGGGGCAATAAGTACTGTTTTTATGTTAATTTTTTTTATCAATTTGCTAAAAATTCTTGCATAGCAAGGTTTTTTATTAAATTTAGGTTATGAAATACAGGAGTAAAGTAAGGCAATTAATTGTTTTGGCGTTGTTGGTAAGCACGGTTTTGACATCTTGTAGTGTATTTTCGAAATCAAATTCAAAGAAACAATGTATGTGTCCTGCTCGTAAAGTAGTAGGCTAATTATAATAATGCCCCTAACGATGAAAACTGGTAACAGAGATTTGCTAGTCATGCCAAAAAACAATATCCTCGGTTCTCAAGACATGGAACATGAGATTGAATTGTTGAATGAGTTGCTATACCATGTAGAAAGCCTCCAAAGCTTTTGTGTAGCCAATGAAGTAATCGATATTAACCGTTACAAGATCATTCAGCAACCACAATTAATACAGCGGGTTATAAGAGAAAGGAGTCACAAGCCTTTTGTATTCATCTGTAATAAGAACTAACTCTTTTACAGTACCGTTGATTCGTTGAACATGCGATTGTAACAGACAGGATTTGTGCATTGATTGTGCGCCGTAAAAAAGACTAAGGCTATTACATTTTATACAGAAAATGTAATAGCCTTTTATGTTGTAGGGGCTTATTGATTCTTCTTCTCTTTGAACTTGCTTATAAAGCTCTTGCTGTACTCACTTAATATCAGCCTGCCGCTAATAGCTGCGCGTTCTTTTAATAATGTATCCCAGTGTTCGGTACCTTTCCAAAAGATATGTTTTAGCTCTTTCATGGCTTCCGGGCTATAATGGGAGAGTGAGGTAGATAATCTCCGGATGCTATCGTCCATGCCGTCTGTATCGTTGTGTACTTCTGCAAAAAGGCCTTTGCGCCTTGCCCAATCGGATGGGCGCCATAAAGCGGCGTCGATAGATAACTGGGAGAATGCGGATAAGCCTAATTTTCTTTCTATTACAGGGCCTACCACAAACGGGCCTATACCCACTGCCAGTTCGCTTAATTTAATGTCTGCGCCTTCCTTTGCAATAGCATAATCGGCGGCAGCGGCGATACCTACGCCACCTCCTACGCATTTCCCTTGTATACGTGCTATGATCAACTGGGGCGCTTTTCGCATAGCATTGAATACGTTTGCAAACCCACTAAAGAATTGGGTGCCTTCGTGTTCGTTTTGAATAGCGGCTAATTCATCGAATGATGCTCCACTACAGAAAACGTCTTCTCCGCCTGAGCGCAGGATGATAACCTTTGTATTGATATCAATAGATTCTTGTTTAATGGTACTTTCCAGGGCGTCTAAAATGGCGCCTGGTAAGGAATTACTTTGGGGATGAAAGAATTCGATCGTTGCAATGCCGTGCTCCCTTTCAGTTTTAACATAACCGTCTTTGATTTCTTTTAGCATATTACTGGTGGCTATTTGGTTAGGGTGGTAAGATACATAATCTTAGGTTTCTGGTTTCTGGTTTGATGTTTATTGAGGAGTTAGCTGGTTAGGGATGCTTCTTTTTTACCATGGTAAGGATGGTGGCTACTCCCGTGGTTTCATTGGTTTCGTCTTTTATTTCTACATACCATTTTACGATGCCTTTGGGTGTATCATTTTCATCCTTTTGTTCCTGGCTTATTTTTTCTTTACAGGTAAAATGGACATAGATAGTAGCGCCTGCATATACTGGTTTGGTGAAGCGTAGTTCATCAATTCCATAGTTGAGTAATACGGGTCCTTTCTTGCTGCCATCTACAAAGAGGCCTGCTGCAGCACTAAGAATAAAATAGCCATGGGCTACGGGTTTTTCAAAAACGGTGCCTTCGAGGGAGGTTGCATCTGTATGTGCATAGAAATGATCCCAGCTAAGGTTGGCGAAATTGATGATATCTGCATCTGTGATGGTTCGTTTGCCTGTTACAAGGGTATCTCCTACCTGTATGTCTTCAAAGTGCTTGCGGAAGGGGTGTACTACATCTTCCTTACCAGGTGCTCCTGGTTGGTATACATTGCTTATAGAAGTGAGCATTGCGGGTGAGCCCTGGATGGCTACGCGTTGCATATAATGTTTTACACCACGAATGCCGCCCATTTCTTCTCCACCGCCAGCCCTGCCGGGACCGCCATGAACCAGGAGTGGTAAGGGACTTCCATGACCGGTACTTTCTTTGGCACATTCATTATTTAATACCAGTATGCGACCGTGATGGGTACCTGCACCTAGTACATATTGCTTTGCAATGGTGTGACTGGCTGTTACGATGGAACTAACAAGTGAGCCTTTTCCCATTTTGGCTAATTCAATGGCTTCCTGTGTATTGGTATAGGGCATTAAAGTAGCAACGGGGCCAAACGCTTCTATGGAATGGGGTTCAGGGCTATGAAAAGGTGTAGTGTTGAGTAATAGTAGCGGGCTTATGAATGCACCTTTTACCGCGTCGGCATCAATTACCTCTACGCTGTCAAGGCTTCCATAAATGATTTGAGAGGAGGCGAGTAGTTTTTGCACCTGTTCTTTTACTTCTGTTCTTTGCCCCTGCCCTGCGAGAGATCCCATTTTTACTTTTTCACTCAGTGGATTACCAATGGTTGTTTGTGAGAGCATTTTACCGAGGGCGATCTGTACATCTTCTACTTTGTTTTGGGGTACAAAAATTCTTCTGATAGCTGTACACTTCTGCCCTGCTTTGGCGGTCATTTCTTTTCTTACCTCTTTCATAAAAATGTCCCATTCCGGCATTCCGGGTGTTACATCTTCTCCCAGCACAGTACAGTTGAGAGAATCGGCTTCCATGGTAAAGGGAACATTTTCGGAAATGATCTTTTTGTTGCTTCTTAATAACAGGCCTGTTGAGGCGGAGCCGGTGAAAGTTACCACGTCCTGGCTTTGAACATGATCGAGCAGGTCTCCGGCACTACCACAGATCAATTGTAAGGCGCCATCCGGTAATATACCGGAGGCAATGATCTCTTTTACTACTGCTTCTGTAAGATAAGAGGTAACGGTTGCCGGTTTTACCACTGCGGGCATACCGGCAAGCAGGTTAACGGCTATTTTTTCCAACATGCCCCATACGGGGAAATTGAAGGCGTTGATGTGTATGGCTACTCCTTCTTTGGGAACCAGCATATGGTGCCCGATAAAGGTGTTATTCTTACTTAACTGGTGGGTTTCACCATCGAGGCAGAAAGATTCGTCGGGGAATTTTCTGCGTAGAGAGGCGTTGGCAAAAAGGTTACCGATGCCTCCTTCAATATCTATCCAGCTATCGGCTTTGGTTGCGCCGGTTTGATAACTGATCTTATAAAAAGTGTCGAGATGATTGCGTAGGTGCAGTGCCAGCGCTTTTAGCATTAATCCACGCTCGTGGAAGGTCATTTTCCGTAGCGCCGGGTTGCCTTTTTGTCTTCCGTATTCCAGGATAGCAGAAAAATCTAGCCCTTTAGAGCTGGCACTGGTAATTGCTTCGCCTGTAATGGCATTATACAGTAATTGCCCGTCTCCGTCTCCTTTTACCCAATTGCCGAGAACATAGTTTTCTAGTTTGGTCATAACAATCATTTAAGGCAGCAAAACTAACAATAGTTAGTATTGTTTTGATTCCTGATTTGAGATTTATGAGAAGACAGATTGAGAGGGGGTGTTCCCGGCGTATAATAGGCGAAACACCGAAGTAATACCGGGTTAGCAACGAAGCGATGGTGGGGGGTGATGTGGGGTTAGTGTGAGGTTGACGTGGGCTTAGGGTGGACTTGCACCAGTGGGGCGGTGGGCCCGGTGTGGGTGTGTGATGAGGTTTGTATTGGAATGGTGTAAGATTATTTTGTTTTGGGGTGTACTATTGGAGGAGAAGGATTTAGAAGGGGGCATTTAAGAGGGGGTGAGTAATGGTTAGGAGAATGCTGACAGGGAGTTGAGTAGGGGTAAGGAGGAAGTTAGGACGTACCTGGTTCGTACCTGGTTCGGAGTTGGTACGTACCTGGTACGGACTTGGGGTTCTATAAAAAAATAAACCCCCGAAATGGATGTCGGGGGCTGCAGTTGGTATTGGTTGCAAAAGATTTGCCGTTAGGATATGCGTTTATCAATTTCGCCGCACAAAGCAGTAAAAATCTCTTCTACTGTTCCTTCTCCATTAATATGGACTACTTTGTTGAACCGGCTGTAATAATCTGCGACAACGCTGGTTTTTTTGTGATACTCCACAATTCTTGCTCTTATGACAACTTCATTCGTATCATCGCTGCGTCCGCTGGATAATCCTCTGTTTAATAATCGCTTAATCAGCTCTTCTTCGCTTACTTCCATTGCCAAAACAACCCCTATACTGGTTTGTTTAAATTGTAATAACTTGTCTAAAGCGACACTTTGGGCTTCTGTACGGGGAAATCCGTCGAATAAAAAGCCTTTTGCGGCCGGGTTGGCGTCCAGTGCGGTACTGATCATACCGATCACCACTTCGTCGGGAACCAGCTGGCCTTTGTCCATAAAACCCTTGGCTTCGAGCCCCAGCGGAGTAGCTGTGGCAATTTCATTTCGTAGCAAGTCGCCGGTAGACAAATGTTTTAGGCCATACCTGGCTATTAATTTCTCACTTTGAGTACCTTTCCCACTGCCCGGAGGGCCAAATAAAATAATATTGAACATTGTACTTGCTATCCTTGTATGAAGCACAAATATAAGGGCACAGTTTTAAAAATCATTTAACAAATGAGTACACCTTTTATAAACGGTGTATTTGTAAGGAAAAGAAAAGGGTTGCGTCATTATCCAGGTAAACCAGTGATTCATTATCAACGTACTTAAAATTAAAAACCGATGCAAATGAAATGGGTAATATTTTTATTATGTGGTGCTTTTTTGGCACAAAGTTGTTATTCACAAATCAAGCCTGTAAAACAAAATAATATGGACGACTCAAAAACAAACAATCCTATCTATTCGAGAACGGATACAAGCAAAGTGGTTTTAAAAGAGGAGGAGTGGAAGAAAATGCTCAGCCCCGAGGTATATTATATTGCCAGACAAAAGGGCACAGAACGGCCCTGGACAAGCAAATTTGAAGATTCTAAGGAAGTAGGTACCTATTACTGTGCCGCCTGCGGTAACGCTTTATTTAAAAGCGATACCAAGTTTGAAAGCGGATGCGGATGGCCTAGTTTTTATGAGCCTATTAGCAAGAGTGCTATTATTTATACCCCGGATAATACTTTAGGTATGCAGCGTACGGAAGTACAATGTGGCCGTTGTAAGGCGCATTTGGGCCATGTGTTTGAAGATGGTCCACCTCCTACCGGCCTTAGGTATTGTATTAATGGTGTGGTACTGGATTTTGAGAAAGCCAAAGAGGCTGAAAAAAATTACCAGTCCAAACACTAACCTATATCCAGGGTAGAATAGTGTAATATCAATTGAAAGGGAGGAAACAGTATATCTGTTTCCTCCCTTTTCTTTTTTTTAAAAGGCCTGCTGCAGCAGTATGAGTGGGGAGTGGTAAAAATCTTGGCTTATTTTTAACCCTTTTCATGAAGCCAAATCTTTTACATTTGCCACTCTTGTTATATTTATTAACAACGTTATAATGAAAAAAACACTTTTACTGCTGCTTACAATTGCGGGTATAACTGCTGCACACGCCCAAATACCAATTTTCCAGAAAAGGAATAAAGCTAACTCAGTTTCCTCTGCTGATAAATCAACTGCAGATTCTACCAGTAAAGCCAATGCTGTAAAAGAGAAGCCCCAGGCTATATTGCTGCCCACTTCCAAGCCGGTAGCTCCTAAAAGGGATTGGAGTAAGGTAGATCTTAGCCATCGCACGGCTGACCATTTTATGATCCAATATGGATATGATGGCTGGATTGGTGTTCCTGATACGATTAGAACAAAAGGTTTTGGACGTCATTTCAATATCTATTTTATGATAGATAAGCCTTTTAAAACAGACAAGCGTTTTAGCTGGGGTTTAGGTGCAGGATTGGGTAGTAGCAATATCTTCTTTGATAAACAAAAGGTTGATCTGAACTCTACGGGTGCTACTTTGGCTTTTCCTGACCAGAGTAATGGTAGTTCTTATTTTAAGAAATTTAAGCTGACTACTATCTTTTTAGAAATACCGGGTGAGGTTCGTTATTATTCAAATCCTGAGAACACTGATAAGTCGTGGAAGTTTGCGGCGGGATTAAAACTGGGCTTATTGGTTAAAGGATATACCAAGGGTAAAGATGAAGTAAACAGCAACGGACAAACCATTTATGGTAGCTCTTATATTGAAAAAGAGAGCAATACCAGGTATTTGAACAGCTTTAAAGTGGCTAGCACTATCAGGGCCGGATACGGTATTTTCTCTATACATGGTGACTTCCAGATAACACAAGTAATTAAGGCAGGTGCAGGACCAGGATTGAATCCTTTTTCTATCGGTCTTAGCATTAGCGGATTATAATTGTTTTTCTTATATCGCATTGTAAACCCTGCCAACTGGCAGGGTTTTTTATGTTGGCGGGAACAAAGAGCTACTTTTGTAAAAACTTTTCGATTGATAGATAAACAGCAAAAAATACAGCAGGAGGAGAAGGCGATCATTGTTGGCCTGGTACAGAAAGACCAAACACAGGAGCAGATAGATGAATACCTTGATGAACTGGCGTTCCTGGCCGAGACAGCAGGCGCGCAGACTGTTAAGCGCTTTACCCAAAAAATGGCCCATAGGGATAGTAAGACTTTTGTGGGGAAGGGAAAACTGGAGGAAATAAAAAATTACCTGCAGGGGAAGGATATTAGCCTGGTGATCTTTGATGATGAATTAACCGGTTCGCAGATCATTAATATTGAGAAAGAGCTGGCTACAAAGACCATAGACAGGAGCGATCTTATCCTTGACATATTTGCCCGTAGGGCGAGAACAGCGCAGGCGAAGGTGCAGGTGGAACTGGCACAATATCAATATTTGTTGCCACGCCTGAAAGGGATGTGGAAGCACCTGGAAAGACAAGGGGGTGGTATAGGAACGAGGGGCCCGGGGGAAACTGAGATAGAAACAGACCGTCGTATTGTAAAAGATAAGATAGCCCTGTTGCGTAAAAAGCTGGGTGAAATTGATAAGCAATCTTTTACACAAAGAAAAGACAGGGGTGAATTTATCAGGGTATCATTGGTGGGCTATACCAATGTGGGTAAGAGTACCTTAATGACGCTGTTGAGCAAAAGTGAGGTGTTTGCCGAGAACAAGTTATTTGCCACACTGGATACCACAACACGTAAAGTTGTTTTTGAGAATACGCCTTTTTTATTGAGCGATACTGTTGGGTTTATCCGTAAGCTGCCTCACCACCTGGTGGAGAGCTTTAAAAGCACGTTGGATGAGGTGAGAGAGGCCGATATTCTGCTGCATGTGGTAGATACCTCGCACCCGCAATACGAGGACCAGATTGGTGTTGTAAACAAAACATTACAAGAACTAAAGGTGTTTGATAAACCCATACTGACCATTTTTAACAAAATGGACCTGTATGAACAGAAGTACTTTGATAATTGGCTGGAGGCTGGTGTGAAGGAGGATATCCTTCGTGAGTTAAGAGAGCGTTGGGAGCAGGAAACAGATGGCAACAGTGTATTTGTTTCTGCATTGGAGCGGAAAAATATAGATGCCCTGAGAGATATTATTCTTAATAAAGTACGTGACCTGTACCAGATACGCTATCCTTATAAAGCAACTTACTTTTAATTCCCCCTTTCCTGGCAGAAAGTATGAGTACAAAGAAAATTAACTGGTTTAAAGTAGCAGATACTGTTGGTGAACTGGACTGGCAATCGAATAACATGGCTGTTATTGAAGTAGATGGAAAGAAAATAACAGTGGCACAGTATCATGATCAATTGTTTGCTGTGGCATATAAATGCCCTCATGCAAGTGGTATTATGGCGGATGGTAGTATAGATGCAGCAGGGAATATTATCTGTCCTTTACATCGTTATAAATTCAATTTGCAGAATGGGCGCAATACCAGTGGTGAAGGATATTATTTGAAAACATATCCTGTTGAAGTGAAAGAGGATGGTGTGTTTGTGGGGATGGAAGAGAAAGGATTTTTTAATTGGCTATAAATTTTTTCAATCAGATTTTGTTAAGAAACATTTTTCCCTATTTTTGCAGCCCCGAAACGGGAACACTCCTGAATAGCTCAGTTGGTTAGAGCATCTGACTGTTAATCAGAGGGTCGCTGGTTCAAGTCCAGCTTCAGGAGCTAAAAAGCCCATATAACGTAAGTTGTATGGGCTTTTTTCATTTGGGTATTGCTATTCGCTATTACTTGATCTCGTACGATCTTAGTACATTGAAGGATGGGCGTCCGTTTGGAGAAGTTACTACATTATACTGTACTACTCTTTTACCACCGGTAGGATTGTCTGCTGCGTCGCTGGGATTATAAATGGGGAAGCTACGCATGAGGGTGCCTTCCACCAGGCGAAAGGTATCATGTCCTTTATACCCTACCCGTAGTTTGGGATCGTTATAAATATCCGGAAACATAATAGGCATGAAGCCTTTGTTTTCACTGGATGAGATCCCAATAATACTACCTATTTCTCCGCTAATACCTGTGTATGCGTAAGCAACCATGTCCGGGTAACCATCATTGTTGAAGTCATCTATTTCAGCACCTGTTACCCGCCCTTTGAAAGTAAAGGTGGCGGTGGTGGCTGTATTCTCGAATCCAACAGGTGCAATTGTTATGGTGTTTTCATCCGGCTTCTTGTTATTACAGGAAATACGATAACCTACTTTACCTATCTGTATAGTAGTATCTAACTTTCTTACTGTTTGTGCTTCCAGTAAGCTGCCGTAGCAGAATAGCAAAGAGAAAACTAACAACCCTTTATTTTTCATATCGGTTTTATTAATACGATTTTATAACACAAAATACAGCTTTTATATACTTATGGCTGCTACCATTTCATTTCTATTGTTACGGGCTTGCCCGTGAATACTATATCGCAATTGAAGCGTCCGAAAAGGTACATTCCTTTTATGTTTTTTGGGTGATTGGCGTCTACCATTAGTCCCTGGTCATTGACTGTCCATTTTTTCCCATTGATGAATACGGCTTTGGGCACTTCTTCTAACCCTGGTATAAACAGGGAGAATTTCTGACTGGCATTTTTGCCTTTGTATACTCCTCCATTGGAGGTTATCCTGATCTGTACACCCTGTTCTTTGATACCGGAGGAGGAGAAGCTGAGCAGTTCAAACTGATTTTTGAGCATGGCGTTTTTATCGGCCCCATCATCCTGGTACAAGTATTCATGTGTGGGTGTTGCAGATGGGATATACAAGAGGGTAATTTCATTACCACTGAGCCCCTGGGTATTGGAAGCAACCGATGCATATTGGCATACAAAGCTACCTTCCTTTATAAATCTTGGTATATGAAACCTGGTAACATCGCACTCAATGGTTTGTGAACCTTCTAACAGGGTTCCGTTTTTCTCATCGTACCATTTGCCTGCGGGTAAATACACCTTCCTGGTAGTAAGGTCTTTTTCTATTACAGGTGCTACCAGTATATCATTCCCCCACATAAATTCATCTTCTGTATGGACGGCTGTTGTATCGGTTGGAAACTGGTAATACAAAGGTCTTACCAATGGTTCACCATAGCGGGCCTGACGCCAGGCAAGTGTATAATTATAAGGCAGTAACTGGTAGCGCTTTTGTACGATGGACCTGGCAATACTATTGTAAGGTGAGTCGAGCAGGGCGGGCTCACTGGGGAAGCTAAAAACGCTGGTATCTACATCGAATAAAGCCGTTCCATGCGGGCGGAAGATGGGGGTATAAGCGGCAAACTCCAACCACCGGATGTATAGCTCGTTATCACCATCGCCACCGGCAAAACCACCAGCATCGCCATGAGCATAGGGTATACCACTCATGCTCATACCCAACATTACTTGTAGCTGGGCACGCAGGCCGCTCCAGCTTCTGCGTACGTCGCCACTCCAGGGGAATATGCTATAGCGTTGTGTGCCGGCAAAGCCACTCCTGTTTAAGCTAAACAATCTTTTGGAGGGATAATATTGGGCATACTTTTCAAATAGCATTTTTGTCCAGGTATGGCCATATACGTTATGTACTTCATCTGCACTGAATAATCGTTTGTAACCCATGCTTGCCAGGTTATGATACAGGTTAGTGGGATGTTTCTCCGGCTCTCCCAGGTCGCCCCACCAGGCTTCCACGCCTTTGTTCATTTGTTGCTGGTAAAACTGCCAGAACCAGTTCCTGGCGTCTTTTCTAAAGATGTCTATCAAACCGGCACTGCCAAAAAAGAAATCCTGTATTGAATAGGGTCGCCCAATACTGTCTACAGCAAAATAGGGCCTCGCCTGTTGGTACTTAAGCGTGTGCTGTACAACAAAGGGCTCTGTTATCAATATGGTTTTAATATCCTGCTTGTTAAAGCTTCTGATCATTTTTTCGGGAGCCGGCCATTTGGTATGGTTTACCCATTCCAGGTTACCCATGGTGCCTTTCACACTATCGCCAAACCAGAAGAGATCGAATATTACCGCATCCAAAGGAATATGTTGCTCTTTCATGGTTGCAGCAATATCGGCTACCTCTTGTTGACTGGTATAGCCGAACCGGCTCATCAGGTTGCCCAATGCCCAGCGTGGTGGCAGCGGTTGTGTGCCGGTTAGTTGATGATAAGAAGAGAGAATGCTTGCGTAATCATTACCCTCAATGATGTATACATTTAGTTCGCCGCTTATAAACCCGGCTTCGAAAATGTCTTTATTGGTTTTCCCAATATCTGCATATCCTTTGGAGGGATTGTCAAAGAACAAGGCATAGCCCCGGGAGGAAGTAAAGAAAGGAACAGAATAATTAAGGTTCTCTGCCCCTTCCGAATACCCATAAGCGGGTGCATTGTATAGGTTAAGCCTGTAACCACGCCTGTTTAATGGCAATGCTCTTTCCCCACCGCCAAAGATCATTTCATTTTTATCGAGTAAAAACCGGAACCCCCTGTATTGTTCTGCCTGGCAGGTTTGTACCAGTTTGGCGTTGCCGATAAAAAGGGTGTCTCCTTTTCTTTTGAATGCCGGCTGGTGGGTATTGTT
>Ga0207739_1000075_pt1 | contig 11569 bp, 14 predicted proteins | sample LuqExpMetageno15_FD_187773 | JGI IMG/M metagenome (GOLD analysis project Ga0207739, IMG submission 187773) | Tropical forest soil microbial communities from Luquillo Experimental Forest, Puerto Rico - Sample 15 (SPAdes) | ecosystem: Environmental > Terrestrial > Soil > Tropical forest ... | reverse complement strand
TTTTAGCACGTATTTTTTATTTTTTCCCACTAAATTTTCGTATTTCAGTTACATACTGCTATCTTTGCAGCCCCAAAAATCATATGTCGAAACAACCACTGATCAAACAAGATGGGCAAATTCTCGAAGCATTGAGTAATGCAATGTTCCGGGTAAAATTGGAAAATGGCCACGAAATACTGGCTACCATCTCGGGGAAAATGAGGATGCACTATATCAGGATATTACCTGGTGACAAAGTGGGTGTAGAGATGAGTCCATATGATTTAAGCAGGGGAAGGATCATTTTCAGGTATAAATAATAACATAGCCGGTAGTGTTACTATTGGCCATTAGCAAATAAGGAAAACTTAACTACAATGAAAGTTAGAGCAGCCGTAAAAAAGCGTAGTGCCGATTGTAAGATTGTGAGGAGAAAAGGCAAATTATACGTAATCAACAAAAAGAATCCCCGCTTTAAGCAGCGTCAGGGATAAGAAGCATAATGCTGTAAATGATCTGGTAAGATTGTTTATGCAGCATTAACCATTAAAACCGTACATCTAAAATTGTAAATAAACATGGCTCGTATTGCTGGTATTGATTTACCAAAGAACAAAAGGGGTGAAATTGGACTTACCTATATTTTCGGAATAGGACGCTCTACTGCTCAATATATTCTTACAAAAGCTGGTATTGATTTCGATAAGAAAGTAAGCCAGTGGAATGATGATGAGCAGGCTGCTATCCGTAATATCATTAATGCGGAGTTCAAAGTGGAAGGTGCATTGCGTAGCGAAACCCAGATGAATATCAAGCGTTTGCTGGATATCGCCTGCTATCGTGGTCTGCGTCACCGTAAGGGATTACCTGTTCGTGGTCAGCGTACTAAAACAAACAGCCGTACCAGGAAAGGTAAGCGTAAGACAGTTGCTGGTAAGAAGAAGGCAACCAAGAAATAATACTGATATTAACAGGTTCCAAATCCCGCTCAACCGGAGTTTGGAATTTGTTTTTATAGATTTTTATAAAAGCCGCCGGATCTCCCGGTTACAAAGGGAAGTAGGGGCTATATTTTAAAACAGAAGATTACCTCCAAAAGCATTATGGCTAAACCAGTAAAAGCACAAAACAGCGCAAAAGCTGCTGCCAAGAAAAGAATTGTAAAAGTTGACGCAGCAGGTGAAGTACGCATCAGTGCTACATTTAACAACATTATTGTTGCCTTTACCAACAAGCAGGGCCAGGTTATTTCATGGTCATCTGCCGGTAAAATGGGCTTCCGTGGTTCAAAGAAGAACACTCCTTATGCAGCTCAGATGGCTGCTGCTGATGCTGCTAAAGTAGCAGTAGATGCAGGTTTGAAGCGTGTAGATGTATATGTAAAAGGACCCGGAGCCGGAAGAGAAGGTGCTATTCGCTCTATCGCTCAGAATGGTATTGAAGTTACTTCTATCAAGGATGTTACTCCTTTGCCTCACAATGGCTGTCGCCCTCCTAAAGCAAGAAGAGTATAATTATGTGCGATGTTAGAAGTACGAAGTACGATTTTGAGAAATTCCGTACTTCGTATTTCGTACTTAGTACTTTATAAATAGGGTGTATAATTGATTTTAGATTTTTACTGATTATACATCGTCACTAAAAAATCAACAAAAAGAACAACATGGCACGTTACACTGGTCCAAAGACCAAGATTTCAAGAATTTTCGGAGAGCCTGTATTAGGCAATGGTAAGTGGTTAAACAAAAACAGTAACCCTCCCGGTCAGCATGGTGCTGCCCGTAAGCGTAAAACACTGGGTGAATACGCTTTACAGTTAAGAGAGAAACAAAAAGCAAAATACACTTATGGTGTATTAGAGCGTCAGTTCCGCAAAACATTTGAAGAAGCTTCCCGTTTAAAGGGTGTTAAGGGTGAAAACCTGATCAAATTACTGGAAGCCCGTTTGGATAATACCGTATACCGTTTGGGTTTGGTGGCCAGCCGTCCTGAAGCAAGGCAGTTGGTTGCTCACAAACACATTACTGTAAATGGTGAGGTAATGAACGTTCCTTCTTATTCCTGCAAACCAGGTGATGTAATTGGTTTCAAAGAAAAGAGTGGTGCTAACTCCTCTATTACCAGCAAGAATCGTGGAAAGAATCCTAAGTTTAGCTGGATTGATTGGAATGAAAATGAGAAGAAGGGTACTTTTATCGCTTATCCTGAAAGAGAAAGCGTTCCTGAGAATATCAAGGAACAACTGATTGTAGAATTGTACTCTAAGTAATAATATCGGTACCGGTTAGGTACCGCGCAAAAGAAAAAATAAAAACAAGGTTTTAATATGGCCATATTAAACTTCCAAAAGCCCGACAAGATCGTTTTACAAAAAGCGACCGAGTTTGAAGGTCAATTTGAATTTCGTCCTCTTGAGCCAGGTTTTGGCTTAACCATCGGTAATGCTTTACGCAGGGTACTGCTGAGCAGCCTGGAAGGTTATGCCATTGTTGGTATTAAGATTGAGGGTGTGGATCATGAGTTTGCAACTATCAAAGGTGTAACTGAAGACGTTACTGAGATCATCCTTAACTTAAAACAAGTTCGTTTTAAGAAAAAGGTAGAGCATGATGTTGTGAATGAAAAGATGACCCTATCTATCAAGAACCGCACAGAAATTACTGCGGGTCTGTTAGGTGAAGCCAGCCAGAACTTCGAGGTGATGAACCCTGAACTGGTTATTTGTACACTGGATAACAGCGCCAAAATAGATGTAGAATTAACCATTGCCAAAGGCCGTGGTTATGTACCTGCAGAAGAGAACAAGGTGAAGGATAGCGTATTTGGTTACATTGCAATAGATTCTATTCATACGCCCATCAAAAATGTGAAGTATGGTATTGAAAACTATCGTGTGGAACAAAGAACTGACTATGAAAAGTTAATTCTTGATGTAGCTACAGATGGTACTATTCACCCTGAAGATGCTGTTAAACAAGCTTCCCGCATATTGATCCAGCACCTGATGATCATTACTGACGAGAACATTACTTTCGATAGCAAAGAAGATAAGAAAGAAGATGTGGTGGATGAGCAAATACTGCAATTACGCAAAGTATTGAAAACGCCGTTGGAAGACCTGGATCTGTCTGTACGTGCATTTAACTGTTTGAAAGCGGCTAAGATCAATAGCTTAAGCGAACTGGTACAGTACGAGCAGGAAGACCTGATGAAATTCAGAAACTTTGGACAGAAATCATTGTCTGAAATTGAGCAGGTATTAACTGAGAGAGGTTTGAGCTTTGGAATGGATCTTCAGAAATTAGGTTTGGATAATTTAGATTAACATATTGGTTCTGCACGGTTACCTGTGCAGAACCTTTTTATTTACCAGTAGTCTGCAATTCCTGACACGGTGCAGACGAATTTAAAATCAGAGTCATGCGTCACGGAGACAAAATCAACAACCTTGGCCGTAAGAAGGCACATAGGGAGGCGCTGTTAAGCAACTTAGCAGCACAGTTAATTACGCATAAGCGTATTGTAACCACTTTAGCAAAAGCCAAAGCGTTACGTACTTATGTAGAACCTTTATTGTCTAAAACAAAGAAGGGAGAAAGCAAAGAGCAGATCAGTCATCAGCACAGGATCGTATTTAGCCATTTGCAAAATAAAGAAGCGGTAAAAGAACTGTTTACCGTAGTGGGACCTAAAATTGCTTCACGTCCCGGTGGTTATACCAGGATCATCAAATTAGGCATTCGTCCGGGTGATAATGCAGAAAAAGCAATGATCGAGTTGGTTGATTTCAATGAGATCTATGGCAAAACTGCTGTTACCACTGCAGAACCTGCTAAGAAAACACGTCGTAGCCGCGCTACTACGAAGAAAACGACAGATGCTGCAACTGAAGCTGCTGCACCGGTTGCCGGGGATGCAGAGCCTGCTGCTTCAACAGACGAAAACGTAGCTGAATAAAGTGACGTTTTTATAAAATATAAAAAGGCAAAATCTTTATAGGTTTTGCCTTTTTTCTTGTGGTATTAACACTGTTGGAAAATTAATGCCGGTGTTTGTTAGAGATAGATTTTTTTTGCACTCAATAAAATGGAAACTATAATGCCCCACACTTATCAACAAGCTATCCTGGTATTGGCGGATGGTCACGTTTTTTATGGTAAAGCTTTTGGAAAAAAAGGTACTACAACAGGTGAAATATGTTTTAATACAGGGATGACCGGTTACCAGGAGGTATTTACTGACCCCAGTTATACCGGCCAGGTGCTTATCATGAACAATGTGCATACCGGTAACTATGGTGTTAAGGATGCTGATGTGGAAAGTGATTCTGTAAAGATCCGCGGATTGATTGGCAGGAACCTGGAGGAACAATTTAGTCGTGTACAGGCAACAGGATCCTTACAGGAGTACCTGGTAGCGAATAACCTGGTAGCAATAGAAGGCGTAGATACAAGGGCCTTGGTGGCGCATATAAGAACAAAAGGTGCCATGAACTGTATTATCTCGTCTGAGATACTGGATGTGGCGCAATTAAAAGCGGAACTGGCTAAATGCCCTGATATGGATGGTCTTGAACTGGCCAGTACGGTGAGCACTACAGCAGCTTATGAGCTGGGTGATGCCGGCTCTGCTATGAAAGTGGCGGTATTGGATTTTGGTATTAAGAAGAACATCCTGAATTGTTTGGTAGAACGTGGTGCGCATGTAAAAGTATATCCTGCCAAAACGCCCCTGAGCGAGCTGAAGCAATTTAACCCGGATGGTTATTTTATATCCAATGGCCCCGGCGATCCGGCTGCCATGCCTTATGCAATAGCTACTGTAAAGGATATACTGGCGGAGAAAAAGCCTTTGTTTGGTATTTGCTTGGGACACCAGCTACTGGCCCTGGCAAACGATATTCCGACGTTTAAAATGCATCACGGGCACAGAGGTTTGAATCACCCCGTTAAAAATATCATTACCGGGCAGTGTGAGATCACTACCCAGAATCATGGTTTTGGTGTTGATCCGGATGCTGTGCGTAAGCACCCTAATGTAGATGTTACCCATCTTAACCTGAATGATGAAAGTATTGAGGGGATTAAATTGAAAGACAGGCCTGCTTTTAGTGTGCAATACCACCCTGAATCTACACCTGGTCCTTATGACAGTCGCTATCTCTTTGATAATTTTATAGAGTCGATCAGGCAAAATCAAAATTAAAAAGTAGACAATCAAAATAGTAAAGCTGAGGGATATGGTGTTAACTGTATCCCTCTCTTTTGTTACCACTCTTCCGTACATTCGTATAAATTGTACCAGGTATGAAAATAGCTGTTATTAACGGGCCTAATCTAAACCTGCTGGGTAAGAGAGAGCCTGAAGTATATGGTAACGAAACATTTGATGATTATTTTCAGCAGCTACAGCAACTGTTTGGTAATATACAATTCAGCTATTACCAGAGTAATGTAGAAGGGGAGCTCATCAATGAATTGCAACGGGTAGGGTTTAGTTATGATGGTATTGTACTCAATCCCGGAGGGTATACACATACTTCGGTGGCTTTAGGCGATTGTATTGCAGCTATTACTACGCCTGTAATTGAAGTACATATCAGTAATGTACATGCCCGTGAGGATTTTAGAAAGATCTCTCATGTATCTGCCAAATGCAAAGGCTCTATTATTGGGCTGGGATTAAAAGGATATGAACTGGCTGTGCATTGGTTACAATCATAACAATAAAATTATTGCGTCTTCACCCGGCTGTGATAGGCAGGTTCTGATAAAAATTATGAGTGCATTATTATTTATTGCCTGTATGGGCTGGCTGGTAAGTTTTCTGGGGCAGTTACCATTAGGTTCTATGAGCCTTACGGCTACGCAAATACATGTACAGGAAGGGTCGAGATCGGCCTGGTTATATGCGATAGGTGTTACTATTGTAGAAATGATCTACCTGCGGTTATCCTTAAAAGGTATTGATTGGGTATATGTACATAAAACATTCTTTACCATATTGGGTTGGCTAACAGTTGTATTCTTTTTAGTGCTGGGGATCTTCAGCTTTCGCAGTGCCCGTAACCAGCAGGCAGATAAGAAAGGATTACTGATCAATAATAAACTGAACCGTTTTGTGCTTGGGTTAAGCCTCAGCGCTATGAACCCGGCACAAATACCATTCTGGATACTATGGAGCAGTTATATGCTTTCCTGGAAGATATTACATTCCAATAGTATTGAATACGATTATTTCACGGTAGGGGCCGGTATCGGAACGATGAGTGGCCTTGCTGTTTACATGTATGGTGGTAATTACCTCGTTACAAAACTGAATGTGAGCAACAAAACCCTGAATAAGATCATGGGTGGCATCTTCATTTTTGCCGGGGCAGTACAGTTATATCGTATGGTAGTTTAAAGCTTAACTCTCCATCGCCCATTTATCTCTTTCATCAGGACTGAATTTCCAGGGGGCGAAATTGTTTTCAATATTGCTGAAAGTAGCATTCCATTCCTGTGGGGCATTGCTTTCTTCCATGATCAGGTAACGACGTAACTGCAGAATAATATCGAGAGGGGATATGCTTACGGGGCATTCCTCTACGCAGGCATTACAGGTGGTACAGGCCCTTAACTCTTCTTCTGTAATATAATCCCTTAGCAGTGTTTTATGATCGTCGTTGAATTGCTTATTGGCATTGATGTTTTCGCCCACTTCTTCCAGCCTGTCCCTTGTTTTCATCATGATTACGCGGGGGCTTAATAGTTTGCCGGTAATATTGGCCGGGCAGGCGGCTGTGCATCTGCCGCATTCTGTGCAGCTGTAACTATCCAGGAGGTTCTTCCAGCTAAGATCAAAAACATCTTTGGCACCAAACGCATGATGGGGTGCAGGTATTGCTTCGGCTGTAGGAGCTTTGTCTGGTTCCATTGCGTACAATACTTCGTTCTGGATATCGGGCATATTGTGCATCTTACCCAGGGGTGTTAAGCGTGCATAATACGCATTGGGGAAAGCCAGTATAATATGCAGGTGCTTGGAATAAGGCAGGTAATTTAAGAAAGCGAAGATGCCTGTTATGTGTAACCACCAGCAGGTTCTTTCAATGGCTTCCAGTGTTCCACTACCCGCATTGTTTAACAGCGGGTGTAGAAAAGAAGAGAAGGCAAAATTGCCGGTAATATGTGTGGCATAATGGCCGTATCCCCTGCTCTGCAATAGGGTATCGCAGGCGTTCATGGTAAGGAACAGGCTCATTAATATAATTTCTGTGATAAGGATATAATTGGCATCGCTTCGTGGCCATCCATTTAAATCTTTACTGGCCAATCGTTTTACCTTAACGATGTTTCTTCTGCACAGAAAAACAATACATACCGTTAATACACCTACCGCCAGGAACTCAAAAGCATTGATGAGCCAGCCGTATACATTGCCCAATAGAGGTGTAAATAAACGATGACTGCCCAATATGCCATCCAGTACAATTTCCAGTACTTCGAGGTTGATGATGATAAAGCCGGCATAAATAACAAAGTGCATGATGGCTACCAGCGGGTTCTTAAACATCTTTTTCTGCCCGAATGCCAGTAACAACAGATTACGCCAACGTAAACCGGGGTTATCGTTCAGTTCTTCTGTGCGCCCCAACAGGATATTACGTTTTATCTGGCCCGCTTTTTTTGCAAATAATACAGTAGAAACGGCCGCTAATGCAATAAAAACGATTTGTTGTAACAGATGCATAAGCAATGGTTGTGCTGCTAAGATAGAATTTTTGTAGTGTTAAGACAGGTAGTTTGTTCAAAGTGGGAAAGAGAGTTAATAATAAGTTGAACCGTGGATGAACGTAATTCGTTTAATTTTGATCACATTTATGATGAGCAGGACCGGCATACCCGTTTTGACGTATCATTCTCTTTGTAAGCAGGAAGATGAGAACCTGAGCCCGGTTCATATTGCAAAGGAAGCTTTTGAACAGCAGATGCAGTGGCTGGCAGAGAATGGGTATACAACCATTACTTTAGAGGAATTGCATCGTTATATTACTACCGCTATATCTCCCCATAAATACGTGGTGTTAACATTTGATGATGGTTACCAATCGTATCATACTATTGCTACGCCTGTTCTGAAGCAGTATGGTTTTCGGGGAACCCTTTTTTTAACCACGGCTGCAGTGGGGCATAGCAGTTATGCTGCTCTTCCTGGTAATGAGTATACGGGTAATGACAGGCCACTTACCCTGGCAGAGCTGCAATACATGAAAGAGGAGGGATGGAATATACAGCCACATGGACATCAACACCTGCCGCATAATGAAATACCTGCTGCTGTATTGTATGAGGAGATGAAAATCGCTGCTGACTGGATTCAGGAACAATTAGGTATACAACCAGCATACTATGCTTTTCCCTATGGCAGGTATAATACACGTGCACTCAATCTATTATCAACCATAGGCTTAAAGGGGGCTTTTTCGGTACATCCCGGATTGGCCAATAAAGGTGCTGATGTACGAAGGATCCCTCGTGTTGGTATAGACCGTTATGATGATATCAATCGTTTTATACATAAAGTAACTACCGGGTACATTGATCGGAAACAGGAGCTGAAATCGGTACTTATGTATCAACTTATATATAAGAATACACGTATTAAGGACCTGCTTAAGAAAGTGATGAATAAAATAAATGGTTAACAGAAATCCATAAAGGTATACAGGGAGTATATTATAGGTTAAATTGGCGTCCCTTTGCCGGCTAATATATGTTAACAGAAATGGCTTTTCGGGAGATTACATTGTTAATTACGCATTATAACAGGAGTAATTCATTAGAGCGGCTATTAAAATCACTGGTTAACCAGGAGTTGTTTTTTGGAGAAATTATTGTTGCTGACGATGGAAGCAATGAGCAACACCTGGGTCATGCAAAAGAACTGGCCAATACCTACCATTTTACCCTTGTAGAATCGCCGGTTAACCAGGGGCTGGGGCATAACCTCAACATGGGCCAAAATGCCGTAAAAACGCCTTATACGTTGTATATACAGGAAGATTTTGTACCTACCATCGGATTTAAAAAAGTACTGGAAGAAGCGCTCAGGCTACTCCTGCTGGATCCCGGCATTGATGTGGTGCGTTTCTTTGCCAATTTCGGTCTTCCCTATACCAAGCCATTGACAAAAGATTTTTCGGAGCTGCTGGTACCGTTTTGGGGTGGCAATTACAATAAGGTATTCGCCTACAGTGATAATCCTCATTTAAGAAGAAGTAATTTCCTGGAGAAATTTGGCCCCTACCGGGAAGGTATTCCCGGTGACCGTACCGAATATCATATGTGTATTTCTTTTATCAAACATGGCGGAAGGGCCGTTTTATACAATCGTTTTCAATCGCTGTTTCAGCATATCAATACACCCGGGGAGGAAAGTACCATGAAAAGGGCGCAATGGAAACTGAAACCTAACCCTTTTATAGACGGTTTAAAGTACCTGTACCGGCAGGTTCGGTATAATATTGATATAAGGTTCTAAACCCCTCATTTTTAAGGTTACCTTCACTAAACTGCGGTATTAATATTCGGCGGAATGCTTATTTTTATTCAGCAGATGAAAACCTCGGTAGTATATATCATTGTTTTACTGGCAGTAATGCTGGTAGCTGGCAGTACCCAAAAAGCTGCTGCACAAACACATGGTGTTAATGATACCATTAAGGTATATGCTTATGTTACACCTGAAGGGGATACCATACCCATGGGATATATGTACCCGGTAGAAGTATATACGAGGATGCCCCTGCGGTGGAAACAATACTGGGCAGAGTGGACAAGGCTTCGCAATGCCGTATATGTCACCTACCCTTATGCCAAGGCTGCTGGTAAGATCATGAATGAGATCAATGTACAACTGGCGCATGTTACAGATAAAGCGCAGCGGAAAGCCATTATCAGGGCAAGGGAGAAAGAATTGAGGCAGGAATTTACCAGTAAGCTTACACAGTTGTCTATTTACCAGGGTAAAGTATTGATGAAGCTGATTAACAGGGAAACCGGTAACAATTGCTATGAGATAGTAGAGGAATATAAAGGAAGCTTTACAGCTGGTGTGTACCAATCAGTGGCTTTTGTATTTGGAACCAGTTTAAAGCAGAGTTATGATCCTGCTGATAAGGATAAGGCTATAGAAGCTATTGTGAAAGATGTAGAGCGTATGTATGGCTATCATAGCTAGAGCAATTGCTCCAGCAAATGTGTGAATTGTTGCCGCATGATCATTTTGGCGCCCAGGCTCTCTAAATGCTCTGTATATACCTGGCAATCGATCAATATAATCCCTTCTTTTTTTAACTGTTCTACGTACCGGATAAATGCATATTTGCTTGCATTACTTACATGGCTGAACATGCTTTCACCAAAAAAGATCTTACCCAGCTTAACGCCATACAATCCTCCTACCAATTGACCATTCATCCATGCTTCTGCGCTATGTGCATACCCCTGTAAGTGTAATTGGGTATATGCTGCTGCCACTTCTTCCTTAATCCAGGTACCATCCTGCCCTTTGCGTTCTGTTTCTTTACAGGAATAGATTACCTGTTCAAAAGCCTGGTTAATGGTAAACTCGAAGGCATTTTTCTTTAGCAGTGCTTTCATGCTCTTGCTGATCTTCAGTTCATCGGGAAATAAAACAAATCGCGGATTGGGGCACCACCACAAGGGTACTGCATTGTCGTACCAGGGAAAGATGCCTTTCTTATATGCCTGTAACAGGCGTTCAGGATTCAGGTCGCCACCAATAGCCAGTAATCCATCGTCCAGTGCATCTTCAACGGGTGGGAACCAGGGTTTGTCATCTAAGATGTGTAATGGCATAAACAGGAAGTGATCGGTATTAGCCTTCTACCTTCATTTCTATAGTAGCATTAATGCCACGTTCTGTGATGGCTTCGCACATAGGCTTTAAAGTATCGTAATCTCCATGTTTCACTGCATACTTGCCATGAAAATGGATAATAAAGGCGCATTGTTCTGCTTGTTCTTCCGTATGGCCACAAATCTCCATCAGGGTTTGTATCACCCATTCAAATGTATTTACCTCATCATTCCACACAACCAGGCTATAGGAGAGGGCTTCGTCCAGCAAGGTCATTGTGGACTCTTCTTCCCAAGGCCTGGCATCCGTATTTTTTACCCATACGCTCATGTTGGCAAAGGTACCATATCTGCTGTATATTGTACATACCAGAGCGGAATATGCGCATGGAAAGTTTGCATAAAACAGGAATAGGTAGTGTAAAAAGATGGAGCTATAGAAAACGATTCCTGAAAAAATGTAAAAAAGTTTTGGCAGTTATATTCCAGTCCCTATTTTTGCACTCCCAAAACAAACAAGGGAGTTTAGCTCAGCTGGTTTAGAGCATCTGCCTTACAAGCAGAGGGTCGGCGGTTCGAACCCGTCAACTCCCACAAAAAAGCCTCAACATTTTGTTGAGGCTTTTTCATTTATGCTTCTGCATGGCTACTTTACTCATCAGCTACTGCCTGCCTGCTTTTACTCCATGTATTCTTTTTTGATGCCGAGCTTTTTCATTTTT
>Ga0207739_1000074_pt1 | contig 11628 bp, 8 predicted proteins | sample LuqExpMetageno15_FD_187773 | JGI IMG/M metagenome (GOLD analysis project Ga0207739, IMG submission 187773) | Tropical forest soil microbial communities from Luquillo Experimental Forest, Puerto Rico - Sample 15 (SPAdes) | ecosystem: Environmental > Terrestrial > Soil > Tropical forest ... | reverse complement strand
TGTTATTCGTTGTATAGTCGTAATAGAACATTTGGCAATATGATTGGTAAAGGGTATAGTGTAAAATCTGCCCAGCTGGAGCTAAATATGATTGCAGAGGGGTATAATGCTAGCAAATGCATTCATAAAACCAATGAAATAATAAAGGCACATCTGCCTGTAGCTACAGTTATATATGAAATATTGTGGGAACACCTTCCCGCAGCGGCGGGTTTTAAGACGATTGAGAAGTTGTTGTTATAATTAGTAACTTTACACCATGCCATTTTCGTATCAAATATTCGATGCTCCTTTTATCCTTTTGTTATTGGGAGGGCTATTTTTGATCAACCTGATCAAAAATGTGCTCCATAAGCGCCATTCCGGGCATTAGACCTAATTTATTAGGTCCGGTATCTTTATTCCAGGATAAAAAATTCAGAAGCGATTCCATCTGCAAGAAACCTTGCCTGTTTGGTTAATTGCAGGGAATGGTTGTTAAGGATAATCATTTCCTTTTGTATGAAAATAACTGCTGTAGTACGAATAGTATCTGCCATTGCTTTTCCCCATCTGTTCTCTATATAATGTAAAGACGTGCCCTCAATGGTTCTCAGACTGGTCATAATATATTCGTTCAATTGTTGGGTAGTTGTTAAATCTTCTTTTTCGAAAGGAACGAGGTTTTGGTTTATGCTCTCCAGATAAATAGCATTATTAGCAACATTCCACTGCCGGCTATAACCATTAAATGAATGGGCAGAAGGACCTAAACCGAGATAATGCTTACCTTGCCAATAGCTACTATTGTGCTTACTCCGGTAACCAGGCTTTGCAAAATTGGAAATCTCATAATGCTCATAACCGGCTTGTTGTAACCAATTAACAAGAAGTTCAAAATGTAAAGCCTGTTTATCCCCGTCTGTGTTTTCTTTCTCCTGCTTTTGGATCATTTTAGCCAGTGCAGTTTTGGGTTCTACAGTTAGAGCATAACATGAAATATGTGGTATGTTTAATGTGGTAATTGTTTCAACATTTTGCTGCCATTGTTTTTCATTTAAGGTTGGTGTTCCATATATAAGGTCAGCAGAAATGTTATGGAATCCATGATCTTTTGCCAATAATATACTATCAATGGCTTGCCGGGCATTATGTGCCCTGTGCATCCACTGCAAATCTTTGTCCAGGAAAGATTGTATGCCTATACTCAACCGATTAATACCAGCAGATCTCCAGCCATCCAATTTTGTTGGTGTAATATCATCGGGGTTTGCTTCAATCGTTATCTCAGCACCTTCATCAACATGAAATAAATTCCTGATCGTATCAATTGTACGAGATATATCGTTTTCAGTACATAAAGAGGGGGTTCCTCCGCCAAAGTAAATAGTAGCTACTTTTTCAGCAATGTATTCTTTTCTCAATATTGCTTCTTTCTGAATGGCATCCACCATTTGTGGCAATGATTTCTGCTGTGTAGAGAAATGAAAATTGCAATAGTAGCAAGCTTGTTTACAAAAGGGGATATGGATATAAATGCCTGCCATGAATCAATTTTGTATCATTGTTTTTTATTTCAATGGCGAAAGTACGCTTATACTACTGGTTTGCTTTGTTGTTGTGCGGGGTTATGCCTGCACAGGCACAGAATTTTCATTTATACATACATACGGTAGATAAAAATGACTCGCTCTTGACTCAATTAAATATCAAGAATAGCTTTGCTACCCGGGTACAATGTAGGCAATATGTGCAACAATTGCCTGTTATGCTGCAATCCAAAGGCTATCTTTCTGCATCGATAGACAGTGTAAAAGAGGATAGCACATCTGCTTATATGGTTTTATTTATAGGGGAGCAGTATCATTGGAGAACACTGCAAATAGAAGATAAGGATGTTTTTCTGATTTCTCAGCTTGGGTTGAAAAGGGAGTGGTTTATAAAGCAGCCGGTAAATCAGCAAAGAATAATACAGTTACAAGAGAAACTGTTAGACTATTTTGAGGATAATGGGTATCCTTTTGCGAAAATACAATTTGATAGTGTGCATTTGGAAGGTATGGAAGTTTCTGCCAAACTAATGATCAGTAAAGGTATTCTATATAAACTGGATAGTATACGAGTATGGGGCAACGCCAAAATAAGCCACAACTTCCTGTATCATTATCTTGACATTGAGCCTGGACAGGCTTTTAGCAGGGAAAAGTTAAACCTGATTAATCAGCGCTTGCTGGAGTTACCTTTTTTGCAACAAAGTAAAGACTGGGATATAACGATGTTGTCTGATTCCTATCTTTTGAACCTCTACCTACAGCCTAAGCATAGTAATGAGATAAATGTATTGGTTGGTTTTTTACCTGCAAACCAGGAAGTGGGTGGAAAGCTATTGCTGACCGGTAATGCTGATTTAAATCTCAAAAATGCTTTTGCGATGGGCGAAACAATTGGATTGAACTGGCAACAGTTACAATCTGCGTCGCCACGTCTTACATTAGAATACCAGAAGCCTTATATTTTTAACTCGAACTTTGGAATTGATTTTAATTTTGATCTTTATAAAAAGGATTCGACCTACCTTAACCTGGATACTAAGCTTGGTGCTCAGTATGTATTATCAGCGAAGCAATCGGGTAAGGTATTCCTGGAAACATTTAAGACCAATTTATTGGACGTAGACACGGTGAGTGTAATTGTTAACAAACGGTTGCCAGATATAATAGACGAAAGTATTACTAACCTTACATTGGAGTATCAATACTCTAATACTAATTATAAGTTCAATCCCCGTCGTGGCAATGAATTCTTGATAGATCTTTCTGCGGGTAACAAGAAAATTAAAAAGAATAATTCCATCTTACAACTGAGTGATACCAGTTTTGATTATAACAGCTTATACGATACTATTCAGTTGAACTCCTACCAGGTAAAAGTGCGTTTGGGTGGCGCACAATATTTCCCTGTTGGCAGGCAATCAGTTATTAAGGCGGGGCTTAATGCAGGCTGGATACAGAGCCCTCAATATTTTAGAAATGAGATGTTTCAGTTAGGGGGGTACAAACTGATGCGGGGGTTTGATGAGGAGAGCATTGTTGCAAATGGGTTTATGGTAGGAACATTTGAATATCGTTACTTATTGAGAATGAATTCTTACTTCAATGGTTTTATAGACATGGGATGGAGCAAAAACAATATTTCTTTAGAAAGTCACACTTATATAGGTACCGGTATTGGATTGGCTTTGGAGACAAAACAGGGTATTTTTAATATCAGTTTTGCAGAGGGTAAGCGAAATGATCTTCCTTTTAATTTGAGGGAGTCAAAGATTCATATTGGGTTTGTAAGTATTTTCTAATTCTTCCTTTGTAAGGATATAAAAATTCTTTTATTGATAAGATTGCAAACTCTTTTCTGACTCATGTTATCATGTATTTTTGTAAACAAACAGATTCATTGAGCCGATTTTTTATCATATTATTTTTACTGCTGGGAATAAACTTCTATTCTAATGCCCAGGATTCTATTGTAAGGCCTGAGACGACCAAGACGATGCTGAGAAAGGATACGCCCTCTCCCATTTTAAAGAAAGGGAGTGTAAAAGTGGATACCCAGGCTCGTGTTCAGAAGGCTTTTATGCCCTCAAAGGTAGATTCGCTGGTAAAAAGAGACTCTATTGCGTTGGCAAAAGCATTGGTTGATTCATTACAGAAAGATTCTTTACAGCGGGAAACTGCCAGAAAAGCTTTACCTTTTAAGGATACCTCTACTTATTCATTTATTGCTGGCATTTCTTATTTGCCTATGCGGGAGCCACCTGTTTTTAGAATTGATAAAGAACATGAGCCATTGAAAGAAGAGGGATTGTTTTATGTTTTGACAGGTGCTATTTGTTTTATGGGAGCCATCAAAGTATTGTCTCCCAGGTACTTCAAAAACCTGTTTAATATATTTTTTCAGACCTCCTTTCGTCAAAAACAGACCAGAGACCAATTATTGCAGGATAATTGGCCTTCCTTATTTATGAACCTACTTTTTATAATTAGTGGAAGTATATATACCACCCTGATTATACAACGGGAAAACTGGTTAAATATTCATTTCTATTTTTGGTGGATACTTGCTTATTGTGCCGCTATTCTGGTAATTATTTATTTAAGTAAATATTTGTTTCTCCGGTTTTTTGGGTGGGTATTTAACGAAAATGATGCGATACAGACATATATTTTCGTAGTTTTTCTTAGCAATAAGGTGATTGGTGTATTGTTATTGCCCTTTTTGTTAATATTAGCTTTTTCAGGAGGTAAATTAGCTGAAGTATGTTTGATAGTATCGGTAGCGATACTGATTGCAATGCTTGTTTATCGTTACCTGGTTAGCCTTGGCACTATACGGAGTACACTCAAAGTAAGTGGCTTGCATTTTTTCCTTTACCTTTGTACAATTGAAATACTGCCGCTTTTAATTATATATAAAGCGTTTTTCAATTATATAGCAACAGGCGTTTAATTTAATTTTGCATTAATATTAGTTAATCAGCATGGTTAAGAACGGCACTAAGAACCCAGCTACCGCAGCTCCAACAATAAAAAAAATCCTGATCTCTCAACCCAGGCCGGAAAGTGAGAAGTCTCCTTATTTCGATTTGGAGCGGAAATATAATGTAGAATTAGTGTTTCATCCTTTTATTAAGCTGGAGGGTATTCCTGCCCGTGAATTTAGAAGGCAAAAAATTGATATTACCCAGTATACAGCGGTAATATTCACCAGCCGTAACGCAATAGATCATTTTTTTCGCACTTGTGAGGAGATGAAGATTACTATTAACCAGGATACTAAATATTTCTGTATTACAGAAGCTGTGGCCCTCTACCTGCAAAAATTCATTTTATACAGGAAGCGTAAAGTGTTTTATGGTGCTGATGGAACTAATAAAAGCATGTTTGATGTAATTAACAAGCATAAAGAAAATGAGAAATTTCTGTATGTGTGTAGTGAAAATCAGCAGGATAATGAAATAGTAGGCTGGTTAAAGACTAATAAATGTGATTTTCAGCTGGCATTTATGTATCGTACTATTAGTAACGATATTAAAATTGTGATGGAGAAGGCTGAATATGATGTAATCTGTTTCTTTACACCAAGTGGTGTTAAAAGTTTGCTTGATAATTATCCCAAGTTTAAGCAAAATGGTGCAATACTTGGCGCTTTTGGTAGTAATACTTCCAAAGCTGTAGAAGACGCTGGATTAACTTTAGAAATAAAAGCGCCTGCACCCCAGCGACCCAGTATGGTATCTGCATTAGATCAGTTTCTTGCTAATACTGCAACAAAGAAATAACTCTATACAAGGTTTTCTGTGTTTATCATCAATTGAATTACTCCCTTTTGGTGATATACTTATTATGCGGCATGAGAGCTATTAGACGCTTACTTTTATAGTTAAATATTTAAAAGTAATTACTCATGCAGGCTCAGCATAAATATAGTAATCGACTCATTCATGAAACTTCCCCTTATTTATTGCAACATGCACATAACCCGGTAGACTGGTACTCCTGGGGAGAGGAGGCTTTGGAAAGAGCCCGGCAAGAAGACAAACCTATTCTCGTTAGTATTGGCTATGCAGCCTGCCATTGGTGTCATGTAATGGAAAGAGAGAGCTTTGAAGATGACGCTACTGCACAGCTTATGAATGAGCATTTCATTAACATTAAGATTGACAGAGAAGAAAGACCTGATTTAGATCATATTTATATGGATGCTGTGCAGGCTATGACAGGTAGCGGAGGGTGGCCTTTGAATGTTTTTCTTACCTCCGAAGGGAAACCGTTTTATGGAGGGACTTATTTTCCGCCTGTGAAAGCCTTTAACAGAATGAGTTGGAAAGAAGTATTACAGGCTATTCATCAATCTTATCGGGAGAAAAAGAATGAAATATTAGCACAGGCTGAGAATTTAACAGAACATCTGAGTGTTTCCAATTCATTTGGACTGTCTAAACAGGCAAATGTGGATAGCCCGTTTTCAAAAGATTATTTAGATACAATTGCAGCAAACATTTTAAAACAAGCGGATACCCAATGGGGTGGTTTTGGAAGAGCACCTAAATTTCCTCAAACATTCTCTATTCAATATCTGTTGAGGCACTATCATTTTACAAAAGATGAATCAGCTTTAAGACAGGCATTACTTAGCCTGGATAAAATGATTTGTGGAGGTATCAACGATCAGTTGGGGGGTGGCTTTGCACGTTATAGTACAGATAATGAATGGCTTGCTCCGCACTTTGAGAAAATGCTGTATGATAATGCATTACTGATCTGCGTTTTAAGCGAAGCCTTTCAACTTACAGGAAATAATTTGTACAAAGACGCTATTATATCTACGATGGATTTTATTAAAAGGGAGATGACAAATGAGGAGTATGGTTTTTACAGCAGCCTGGATGCAGATAGTGAGGGTGTAGAAGGGAAATTTTATGTTTGGAGCAAAGCAGAGGTAGAAAATATACTTGGTAATGATGCCGGACTGTTTTGTGGTTTTTATGATATTACCGATAAAGGCAATTGGGAACATACCAACATATTGAGGATGCAACACTCAACAGAGGAGTTTGCAAACTTGGTACATATTGGTATTGAAGAGCTAAAAGAAATATTGGAGGATTGTAAGCAAAAGTTGATGCAGTATCGCCATAAACGGACAAGGCCTGCCCTTGATGATAAAATATTATTAGGATGGAATGCACTCATGAATATGGCCTGTAGTAAGGCATATGCTGCCTTAGGAGATCCTGTTTATTTGGAGATGGCTATAAAAAATATACAATTTATAGAGAGAAGATTCAAAGCGATAGAAGGATATTATCATACTTACAAGGATAATATTGCTAAAATCCCGGCATTTCTTGATGATTATGCTTGTCTTATTCAGTCGTATATACATCTGCAAGAAGTCACTGGTGACAGTGATTATTTAACTAAAGCAAAAGAGCTTACTATTTTTGTAATTGAATATTTTAGTGAAGTTGAGACAGGCTATTTCTTTTATACTCATGAACAACAAAAAGATGTGATTATCCGGAAAAAGGAAATTTATGATGGTGCTGTTCCTTCCGGAAATGCGCTTATGGCTGCAAATATGTTATATCTCTCTATTGTATTTGATGATTTGGCGTGGCGTAACCGGGTAAAGAATATTACTCAGCTATTGAGAACAACAATAGTGCGTTATCCCAGTTCTTTTGGGATATGGACTATGGTATTACAACAGATTAGTATGGGTACTAAAGAGCTGGCAATAGTTGGTAAAACGGCAACTGATGTACTACCGAAGTTGCTCGCTAAGTTTATTCCTAATAGAATAATACAGGCATCTGCTATCGGGAATAGTCAATTTCCACTTTTAGAAGGCAAAGGAAATCCAGATAGATTAGAATTTTATTTATGTGAAAATTATGCGTGCGGGCAGCCCCTATTTGATATTCAGGAGTTCTTATTAAGAATCTAATTTGGTTATTTGAATAAAATCACTATTTTGCAGACATGAAAAACCAAATCTTGCTGCCATACGTTAAATGGTCGTGGCTAAAGAACATTATAACTGTTTGTTTATACGAAATTAATTCTACCCCTTTTTAATTTACTGAAAACAAAAATAATTATTGGCGGAACAGCCAACATAAACTATATATTTGTCATTACCTGTTAATAGTTTTATTATGATGAAGAGTCGAATTAATTTTATATTCTTAAGCCTCGCTATGGTCAGCTTAGTGGCTTGCTCTAAGAAAGGAAAAAGCAAGTCGACGGGACCAGACGATGGCCAATTGCATGGAGTTGCCCCTTCAGCAAGAGCCAGTATGGCGAATCCATTAGGAATGGTATATATCCCACCTGGAACCTTTCATATGGGCCCTAGTGACGAGGATATGAACTACAATTTTACAGCCCGTAACCGCCAGGTTTCTATTCCCGGATTTTGGATGGATGCAACGGAAATTACTAATAATAAATACCGTGCGTTTGTTTTATGGGTTAGGGATTCTTTAGCTGCTAAAGAATTAGGGTACTACAAGTCCTCGTCTTCAAGCACAGGAGATTCTGCTATTGCTATCGACTGGGTTAAAGCAAAAACTATTAAATATGATGCTTCTAACCTGGAGAAATTAGGTAATAAGCTGATATTGGCTCCGGATAACAGGCTATATGGGAAGGCTGATATTGATCCCGATAAGCTCATATACCACATGGAAAAGTTCGATTTGGCAGAAGCTGCAAAAAGAGAAAATGCAGGTGTTGCCAGAAAGAATTTTATTGTGAGGAGCAGCCAGAAGGTATATCCTGATACTTTAGTTTGGATGCGTGACTTCTCTTATTCCTATAATGAGCCAATGACAAAAAGGTATTTTTCACACCCTTCTTTTGGTAATTACCCTGTAGTAGGTGTTAACTGGAAGCAGGCGATGGCCTTCTGTCACTGGCGTACGCACGTTTTAAATGGGTTCCTTGAGAAAAAGAAATTAGCCGTTGAAAGTGATTATAGGTTGCCTAGTGAAGCTGAGTGGGAATATGCAGCACGTGGTGGTCGTACTAACTCTATGTTTCCATGGGGTAACTACTACCTGAGAAATAAAAAAGGCTGTTTACTGGCGAACTTTAAACCTGGTCGTGGTAACTATGCCGAAGATGGTGGTTTTTATACAGTAAGGGCAGATGCGTATTGGCCTAATGACTATGGTTTATATAACATGTCTGGTAACGTAGCTGAGTGGACTGGTTCTTATTTTTATGAAGGAGCATACAATTTTGTACATGATATGAGCCCAGATCTTCGTTATGATGCAAAAGATGAAGATCCTCCCAGGCTAAAACGTAAAGTAGTTCGTGGTGGAAGCTGGAAAGATGTTGGATTCTTCCTGCAAACAAGTACTCGTACGTATGAGTATCAGGATACTTCAAAATCTTATATTGGCTTTCGTTGCGTAATCGATCTTGCTCCCAGGATGAGACGATAAGATAACTGGATATTCTTTTTGTAAGTAGTTTAAAGCTACAGATCGGTAAAACAATTTTCAATAATTACGAAATTCACTTCCCGGAAGTAATGAAACTATCGGGAATCAAATAAACAATTTCCTATTCCTTAAATTAAATAACAACAACTATGTCAGCAGGTATTTCCCCCGCAGTTAACAAACTTGTAAATGTAATAGTATGCGTAGGTGCGTCAATTGTAATTGTTGGTGCACTTTTCAAAATTCAACACTGGAAAGGTTCTGATATCTTTTTGCCAATCGGTCTGTTAATTGAAGCCGCCATCTTCTTAGTATATGCTATTCTTCCTCCTCCTGATGCAGGTCATGCACCAGAGCCAGTAGCAGCTGAAAAAGGCAACCCTGCTTTAAAGAGCATGGAGAAAATGTTACAGGAAGCAGATATTACACCTGCTAACCTTTCTAAATTAAGCTCTGGTTTCCAGAAACTTGGAACTACAGTTTCTCAGATGGGAGAAATTAGTGATGTGGTAAAATCAACTGGTGACTTCTCTGCTAAAACAAAAGAAGCTGCTACTGCTTTAGGTAGTGTTTCCGGAGCAGTTGCAAAAGCTACTGAATCTTTAAGTGCATTTAACGGCGCTTCTGAAAGTACTAAACAATTTCATGGTCAGGTACAGGTTTTAACTAAAAATCTGTCTTCATTGAATACTATTTATGAATTAGAGTTACAGGAAAGTAATAATCATCTGAAAGCTCTCAATCAGTTCTATGGTAAGTTGGCACAAGCTTCTGCAGCAATGCAAAGTAGCGCAGACGATGCAGTTAAAGCAAAAGATCAAATTGCTGCTTTGGCTACTAACCTGGGTAAACTGAATCAGGTATATGGTAATATGCTTACTGCAATGCAAGGACGCTAATAGCCTGCCTGAATTAGATTATTATAAAGTGAAACTAATTTGTAAATCGTATTACTAAATCATTGATAATTTATGTCTCTACCTAAGGAGCCGCGGCAGAAAATGATCAACATGATGTACTTGGTGTTAACAGCGTTGTTGGCACTCAACGTTTCATCTGAGATTCTGCATGCTTTTAAAACCGTGAATGATAGCTTAGGTCATTCTAATGAAGCAATAGAAGCAAAAAATGGAACAATAGTCACCTCTTTTCAGGAAAAATTAAAGAAAGAAGAGTCTAGAGAAAAAGCAGAATATTGGTGGAAGAAAGCAAAACTTGCCAAGGATCTCTCTGATAATGTGTATTCTTATATTGATGGATTAAAAATGGATTTGATGAAAGAATCCGGTTATAATCCTCCTACTGATACTACTTTCAGAGAAGACAACCTGGAAGCTGCTACACGTTTATTTGTTGAGGGTAAGGGTAAGGGTAAAGAATTGTTACAAAAGCTTACAGATTACAAAGAGCAATTGTTAAAGGATTCTGCTTTTGGTAAAGAATTTGGTAACACACTTCCTTTGGATTTGTCTGTTCCTAAATTACAAACCCCTGCCGGAGCTGACGATAAATGGTCTTATGCATATTTTCACATGACCCCAACTATTGCAGCAATTACTATTTTGAGTAAGTTCCAGAATGACGTTAAAAACAGTGAATCTCAGTTACTGGAATACTGTCATAAACAAATCGGTGCTGTTGAAGTGGTATTTGATACTTATGCACCGTTGTATGGCCAGAGCTCTGAGTATTTGATGCCAGGTCAGGAATTGAGAATTACTGCTGGTATTGGTGCGTTTAATAAGAAATCGCAACCTGTAATCACGGTTGATGGTGCTTCAACGACACCTTTACCTGATGGTTCTAACGAGTATAAAACTACTGTTGGAGGACCTGGAAGTTATTCCAAGAAATTGCATATCAGCTTTTTTAACCAGGCAACCAGTAAGCAGGAAACCAAGGACATTGATATTAAGTATACAGTTGGTTCTCCAACAGGTGCTAGTGTGAGTGCCGATGCTACTAAAGTATTCTATATTGGTTTGAAGAACCCAATTAGTGTAACTGGAGGCGGTAAAGGAGCAGAAGCTACTCACGTAACAGTTCAGAATGGTTCATTGTCAGCAGGTGATGGAAACGGTAAATATATTGTAGAAGTTAGTGGTGGTACAGAATCTACCGTGAATGTAGAAGTTGATGGCAAGGTTACTCCATTCAAATTTAAAGTGAAAAGTGTACCTGATCCTGTTGCTATGATCGGAAGAAGCAAAGGTGGAAGAATACCTGCAAATGAATTTAAAGCGCAGCAAGGCGTAAGAGCTGAGTTGGAAAACTTTATATTCGAAGGTGTAAAATATGATGTTACTGGTTTTACTCTATACGCTTTTGGTAAAGGATTTAGTGATCAACCAGGGCAAGCGCAGAACCAAGGTGGAGCTTTCGGACCAGATGCAAGAAGGATCATTGATAAAGCCAGCGCCGGAACTTCTATTACGATAGATAATATCAGGGCTGTTGGACCAGGAGGACGTTCTGTTACATTACCTCCTATACCTTTTAATCTCTATTAATTTATTTGTTTATGAAAAAGTATTTGTTGCAAATTGCCGTTGTGGGTGTGCTTGTATTAGCTAATGCTGTAAATGTTGAAGCGCAGACCAAGAAAAAGCCTGCTCCCAAAAGGAAACCAGCTGCCA
>Ga0207739_1000073_pt1 | contig 11643 bp, 7 predicted proteins | sample LuqExpMetageno15_FD_187773 | JGI IMG/M metagenome (GOLD analysis project Ga0207739, IMG submission 187773) | Tropical forest soil microbial communities from Luquillo Experimental Forest, Puerto Rico - Sample 15 (SPAdes) | ecosystem: Environmental > Terrestrial > Soil > Tropical forest ... | reverse complement strand
CCACCGCAAGCGCAGCCAGCATCACCGCACTTGCACTGCGATTCAGCGCCGGAACCAGCCGCGCCAGGGCAAGCGAGGCCACCCGCGCAAGCACGCTCACATGGATCGCGGTGCCATAGCGACCGAATGCGCGCTGCGTGCTCACGCACACCGTCTCCACAGTGCGAATCAGGGTCAGCACCGCCGCAATGCGCAGCGACCACAGTGCGTCGGAAGCAATCGCGGCATCTCCCTTTGCCATCGCTGCTGCCATCCATCGCGCTGTGCCCCAACCGATCGCCGCAATCAGCCCTCCGAGCGCAAGATGGATCCCGAGAGCGCTTCGCACTGTGTCGGCGACATCATCAGCGCGCGAGCTATCTCGCGCCTGCGCAACTGCACGAATGTTAGCGTCGCCGAATCCCGATGCCAGAACGGCTCCCGTCATCAGCGCAGCATTCGCCGTGCTCCACACGCCGAAACGCTCAATCCCCAGCCCGCGCAGAATCACAGGCGCCAGCACCAGCATGCCTGCCGGATAGGCCATGTAGTCGAGCGCCCCATAAGCAGCATTAGCAAGGTGGCGCTTCATTCGGTGGCCTCCCGCGCAATCGCGTCCCTTCCCAACGCAGTTCGCTCACTGCGTGGTTCCGCTCCCAGCCACACAAACAGCACCGCCGCCACCACAGCCACCCCTGAGTTGGCAAACATCAATGCTTGGTAGCCATACGTCATGATGCAAATCCCAGTCAACGCCGCCGTTCCCGCTTGGCACAGAGCACCGCACAGGTTTTGTAACGCCGACGCCGAACTCCGCTCAGCCTCCGGCACATGTTCCATGAGTATCTGGTAGATTCCAGGCCCGCACATGAACTGCGCAGCGAAATACAGCACGTAGCAACCGAGTGCCACAGGAAGCGCATGCGCGCTTGCGATGCACACTAGAAACACCGCTGTCCCAATTTGCGCCGCTGCCACGCCGCCCGCTTTGCCCAGCCGCTTCAACAGAAGCGGCGAACACAGCACTGCCACAAACTGCATCAACTGCGACGCCGCAAACACTGTTCCCAGTCGTCCCAGCGAAATCCCCAGCGTCTTTTGCAGATACACCGCGCCGAACATCGGAAACGATCCCGTCGCCACATTCCACAGTAGGAACGCTGGTAGAAAGCGCAGTAGGTAAGGATGAATCACCCGTACCCGAATCCGCGCACTCTCTTCGGGCCGCTTTAGCTCGAGCCTGCGCAGGGGCCACAGCCCCATCGCCACCACCACACACGCAAACAGCAATACAATCTGAATTCCACTCACCAGGCTCAAGTGCAGTCGACTCTTCGCGAGAATTTCCGGAATGTATCCGCCGGCAACACCTGCCAGTGTGCCCAGCCCGATGCCCGTTGCAAATGCCAAGCTGAAACCCGCTGTTCGATTTTCTTCGTTCGTGAGTTGCGCGATCACTGGCGAAAAGCAGATAGGCCAGCCGCACAGCGCCGCTCCGGTCGCAAACGCCAGCACATATTGCGCGGACTCCCACACCATCCAGACGCGCATCGCCGAAAGCACCGGAACCACGCTGAATGTGAACAACAATAGCGTCTGCAGCCCGTAGCGTCGTGTCATCATCATCCCGGGAATCGTGCCCACCACATTACCCAGCGTGATGCAAGCTAGTACGCGCCCGATCGCTCTCTCGTCGAAATGAATGTCGGTCAGATACAGATTGAACAGGAAGATGAACAACCCGAAGCCGAAGTCCATGCAAAATGCGACGAGGTAAAACACCCAGTATCCGCTACCGAATCGTCGCGCAAGTACGCAAAGCCTTCCATTCGAACTCTGCTCTGCGGATCGCGACAATGCAGGCTGCACTCGCATCAACTGCCCTCACGCACAAGCTGGGCGAGCCGCTCCACTGCCCAATCCAGCCGGTTATAGCGCAGCTCCAGAGTCTCTACATCCTGCAGTCCGCGCATCGCGTTCAAGTGGCGATTCATCTCATACGGCATGCATTGCATGCGCTGCCACAGATACATTTGTGCCACAGCCCGAGGGAATACAACCAATTCCTCCCGCTCCACATTTCTGCGCAGAAATACCATGTACCGCACTCGCGCAGCAGTGGACGCACGAAATGCACCTGCCACTGGAAGCGCCAACTCAATCGACGGTTTGCCAACACCCGCCCGCTGCATCACCGGTCGTCCATGAAGTTCCGCAAACAGCTCCGCGGCTGATGGCCTGAAGCGCACCTGGTGGCAGTTGCCTACCACCGTCCGCTCATCTCCGCCATGTACCAGGTAGCTGCCGTCGTCGGTCACGTACGTCCACCCCGCACGCGCACATGCATACGTGAGCGTGGTCTTGCCAGCGCCTGAGTCGCCGCACAGCAGAACGCCTTCATCGTCCAGTGCCACACAACCCGCATGAATCGCGGTTGCATACGCCGAACCGATGCTCGACATCGCCGCCGACTCCAGGAAGAAGTACTTGAAGTAGTCGCGATGCAACACTGCCGCCTGCGTTGCCCAGACCACCGCGCGCAGTTGTGCAAGATCCGTCACCATGTAGTTCTCGCCATCAGCAATGGACGAGACAATGTGATCTCGCATCCGGCAAACCGGAGTCGGCGGACAGTACGATGTCTCGCCTTCCGTCACCGTCACCCGCAGGTGAACCGGTCGCGTTTCGAATCGCTGCGCAAATCGTCTCCAGCTCTCCTCTGCCAGCTCAAGCACGAGTGGTTCATTAGTCTCAATACGTACCGGGAAGCCAAGCGGATAGAACGTCCCCACACACTCCAGCTGGACATTGGCAAGCACGGGATCGCCGGTCTCCACAGGCTCTGCATGAGCCCAGGCTTCTTTTAGCTCTTCGATAGTCAACAAATCCGTCGCGCGCGGGCGCTCCACCTTTTCCATGTCCACGCCTCGCTAGAACTGGTACTTCAGTGCCAATTGCACAATCCTTGGATTGTTCGATTTTGCCGTAATCTTTCCGAAGGCCTCGCCTGTCCCCACGATGTTCAGTGGATTCGCAAAGTTCGGCGTGTTCGTCAGATTGAGGAACTCCGCACGCACATGCACGCTGTGACTCTCGGCAATGTGTAGCGTGCGCTCCAGTGAGAAGTCCAGATTGTGCTGCCCCGCCCCCCGCACCGCACCCACGCCGCTGTTACCAAAGTCGGTGTCGCTCGCGCTCGCCGCGTTCGGAGCCATCGGCGCATTTGTAAAAGCGTTCGCGTCCAGGTAATGGGCCAGCACGCGGTCATGCAGCGACCCACTCGTAGCAATTCGTCCGCCACTCAGCTGCGCGCGATTCTCAAACGAGTAATTGCCATACACCGCGCCCGCGCTGAAATCGAGAATCGTAATCGGCGTGCCCGACTGTGCAACGAAAATACCCGCTGCCTGCCAGTCTGACGTCACCTGCCGCAGCAACCGCGGCGCATTCCGCAGTCCGGGCAGCGCATAGCTGAAATTGATTACTGCACGATGCGTTCTGTCGAAGTCCGTCGGTCCGTAGTTCTGCCGCGGATTCCGCTGATCGTTCGTGATCAGCCACAGCTCGAACACCTGGTTGCCGCTTGATCCGCTCGTCTCGTCCAGCGTGCGTGACCACGTGTAGCTCCCTTGAAACTGCAGTCCTCTACTTAGCCGTCGCGTCAAGCTCGCCTGCAGCGCGTTGTAGTTCGCCATAAACGCCGTCTCCGACACCAGCGATCCTGGCGCAACCCCCGCGTATGGCACGCGTTGGATTACGTTGTTCACGGAGTTGGTTATCTCTCCGTTGATCGCATTCTCCGGGCTCGCCAGCACTGCCTGGTTGAACTCCACGCTCCCCGCAACGTGCAGCGACCGCGTCCCCACATAGCCCACCTCTGCGAGAAGATTTCCTCCCAGCGCTGTCTGCAAGTTCACGTTGTACTCCTCTGTGTACGGATCCATCACATGCGTAGCTACGCCCACCACCGTCGGTCCGCCGCCTGGAATGCGCGGCGTAAAGATCGGATAGCTGCTCATGCTCGGGAGCAGAGGAGTAAACGGCGCGTCCAGCGAAGCCGGCCCATTCTGCGCACCAGATATGAATTGAAACGTCGAGTACGGAGCCTGCGACACGAGGCTCTCCGCCATCCCGGCAGACAGCCTGTCAAAGTAAATGCCGTATCCACCGCGCACAATCAGCTCCGGCCGCCGGGCAATCTGCAGCGCGAATCCAAGGCGAGGCGACACATCGGTAAAGCGCGTTGCCCACAATCCACGTCGACCTGTCTTCACTACGCCATCTGGCAGCACGCCCGTGTAGTTCGATGGCGCCACATATCCGCTCAGCGTTCCCTCAGGAGGCGCATCCAACGTTGCCAATGCGGGATCGAACGTCACCAGCCAGCCATGCACTTCCGAAGGCGGCCCAAAGATTTCGTACCGGAGTCCCACGTTCAGCATCAGCCGCGGCGTCATCTTGAAGTCGTCCTGTGCGAATGATGCAAAGTCGTTATACCGTTCGTCTTTGCGGAAGATGCCGGAGCTGCCGTTGCTCAATGTCACGTTGCTCAGCCCGTCCGGGCTGCCATTCTGCGCCGCACTCTCGCCAAGCAGAAAATCACTGAACGTCCTGATATCCAGCAGGCCATCGAGTGAGAACGGCGCATCCACCATCACCTGGTGCCGCTTCACTTCTCCACCCGCGCGCAGATAATTTCTGCCGCGTATCAGCGAGACCGTGTCCTGTGCAATAAAGCTGTTTGTCCGCTGCGCCTGTGAGGGCGTGCCTGCATCTCCAATCGTGAAGAGCCCGTCGATCGTAATGCCCGGCGCGGATATTGCACTACCTGAAAGCCCCGTCGGAGAAACAGTGCCGACGTCCGCCGTGCTGATCGGGTTCGCAACCGCGGCAACGCCGTCAAAGCGCATGTAGCCAAGCCGCGCCACATTCACCAGCGCCGCACTCACCGTGTGTGTGTCAGACACGACGGCCATCACGTTCTTGTCCACTTCGTTCGTTCCCCAGCCCGGCACGTTCGCCGCATTCAGTGAGAACGGCTGAAGTGTAGGCGCACGCGAGTAGAACACCCGCGCCGCCAGCACGTTCTTCGCAGTCAATATCTGATCGAGGTTGAGCGTGTACTGACCCTCTCGGTAGCTGGCCGGAGTCGCAAACGTCGACTCGCCAATCGGCATTGTCGTTGGATCGCTGCTCGGCAGCACGATCTGCGGATTCGGAATCGCGTACTTCCCGTTGGCGAACTTGTGGTTCAGTAGCGCAAGCGCTACCGGATGAATGTTCGATCCATCACACTTCAACTGCGTGCCGCCCGCAAACGTTGGATATGCGCAGAACTGCGCGCCCAGCGTGGCCGCTGAGCGATCGTCTGTCAGTTGCGGCAGATTCGTCGTTACCACATCGCCCTCGCCGTTGCTCGAGTGCAAGCCTTGATACGCCGCAAAGAAGAACGTCCTGTCACGTACCACCGGACCGCCCAGCGCAGCGCCAAACTGGTTCTGCTTAAGCACCGGCCGCGGTTGCCCCGTCAATTTTGCGAAAAAGTCGTTCGCGTTCAACAGATCGTTGCGCAAAAACTCCCACGCTCTGCCGTGCCATTGGTTCGAGCCTGACTTGCTCACCACGTCGACATTCGCGCCTGTCCCGCGTCCATAGGTCGCATCGTAGTTCGCAGTCTGCACCTTGAACTCTTCAATCGTGTCCGGCGCCGGAATCGCTACACCTACTTCCTCCAGGTCATTCATCGCCGAGTTCTGCGCAAGGTTGTTCGCATCCACGCCGTTGAACTGGATATTGTTGGCCGTCGTCTTGCTTCCGTTTGCCATCACATTCTGCGTGCCACGGCCCAGCGTCGTCGCATCAGGCAGCCCCACAATCACGCCCGGCGAGAGCGACAGAATCTGCGTGAAGTTTCGGTTCGCAAGCGGCAGCGATTGAATTGCTTCTTCGTCCACAGCACGCCCCAGGGTCGAGCTCTCCGTATCAGCAAGCTCTCGCGTAGCGGTCACCTCAATCGTCGTTGTGCCTGTCGCGATCTCCAGTCGAAAATCGAGCGTGCTGGTTTCGCTCACCACCACCGCAACGTTCTCCGCTCGTGCCTCTGCAAATCCTTGCGCAGATGCCGTCACCGTATACGAGCCTGGCATTAGCAAAGCCGCGCCAAACGCTCCCGCGCGCGAGGTCATCACGGTTCTCGTCGCACGGGTAGCTCTGTTCACGAGCAGCACCGTCGCATTCAACACTGGCTGGCCGCTCTGGTCCACAACCGTTCCGCGAATTGCCCCAGTTCCCGGCGCCTGCGCCTCAAGCGCAACCGCGCAGAAAGCGGACCCAATCGCCAGCACTAACGCCCATTGCGCAAATCGCTTCATCATGTACCCACTCGCCGCCAGCTTACGAGCGACACAAACACGATTTGTCAGCAGCCTGTCTTTGCATTGTCATTTCAGTGCGTAACGCGCCATTCGCACAGGCGCCGATGACAGGTATCGATACACAAACGACGGTGGTTTGATGAACTCCGTAAGGAATGAATCATCAGACACGGAGCAGGGGCCTGCAATTCTTCGCCTGGAGTTAATTGGGGGCCTCATCGCCGAGGTGCTCTTCAAATCCGACAGCTGGGGATTTGTTGGCGACAGGTGGCATCGCGTGGACAGACTGCGTATGACTATTGCCAATAGAGCCAAGCGCACCGAGCCTGCAGTATGAGCTATAAGTCTTTGTGGAATGCGACTCATGCGTTCATTCAAGGTCAAACAAGGACTGCTGCACGTTCTGCACGGGAGCCCTTTTCTCCTGTAGTTGAAGCATTCATCTCTTCACTTGGGAAAATGCGTGCCAAATGCAATGGAAGCCGTGGGGTTGGCGCAAGATACTCCGCGTACTCGCTGGGCTCCAGAATTCTGGGTTGATAGCATGAATCTGCAGCATGACCTCGTTGGACACGCCGGTCAAGATCGAGAAAGTCTGTTCCCACCGGCCCGTATTCGGATTGAGCCACGGCGACCACAGTCCCGCTATACTGAACAGCGCCGTCACGAATGATGCCGTGCTCATTCTTTCCACTGAAAAGGGACTCCCAGACTCGCAAGCAGAGAAATCCGCTCGATTTCGAGTGCTTGCACTAAATGGCGTCTGCTCTCCAGTTCCTTTTCGAGGAGAAGCCGCGCGAATGTGGCGGGAAATACGAGGACTTTGCAGGATTCTCTCGTGGAGACGAGATCTTCGTGACTCTATGGCGGAGGGAGAGGGATTCGAACCCCCGGTACCCGCTAGGGTACAACGGTTTTCAAGACCGCCGGTTTCAACCGCTCACCCATCCCTCCGCGGAAAGGTGCGACCTGTCTCTTAGTGTACTTCACCCTGTGATTGGATGAGAACAAGCCTCTGAAAACTAGCGGGCGGGACTGAGGTCTGGGGTGGTAAAAAGGAGAGCGTGGTACGGCGCGCAAAATCCGAGAAGGGGCTTCAGCCAGGGCAACCGATCAGCCTTCGTACGCTCGGCGAGTACCTGAATCTCTCGCCTGCGACCATTTCGCTGGTCTTGAATAATGCTCCCGGTGTGAAGTCGATTCCGCAGGACACGCGGGACAGGGTGACTGCGGCAGCGAAGAAGTTTGATTATCGGCCGAGTTTCTATGCACGGTCACTGCGGAAGCGGCAGAGTTACACGGTAGGCGTGCTGGTGCCGTCGCTGAACGATGGCTATGCAATGCACGTGCTGGATGGCGTGGAATCGCTGTTGATCGAAGAAGGCTACTTCTACTTGACGGTGAGCCATCACCGCAAGCCTGATCTCATTGAAGAATATCCGCGCCTGTTGGTGGACCGGTCTGTGGAGGGATTCATCCTGATCGACACGCCGGTGGAGAAGAGCCTGAACTTGCCGGTCGTTTCGGTGGCAGGGCATCGCAAGGTAGAGGGTGTAACGAACGTGGTGCTCGACCAGAAGCGGGCTGCGGAACTGGCTCTGCGGCATCTGTACCAGTTGGGGCATCGCAAGATCGCATTCATGCGCGGCGGTAGCCACAGCTCGGATGCGGACGACCGCTGGAATCATCTGATGGCGGTGGCTCGCGAATTGAAGGTGGCCGTACCGCAGGAGTTTGTTGCACAGGTGCAACTGAGGGTTTCGACTCCGGAGCTGGGCTATGGCCCGGCCAACGAGTTGATCCAGCGCTGCGGCGACTTCACGGCGATTGTCTGCTACAACGATCTGGCTGCGATTGGCGCCATTCGCGCGTGCGTCAATTATGGGCTGCGCGTGCCTGAAGATGTTTCGATTGTGGGCTTCGACGATATCGAGAGTGCGGCTTTTCACAATCCGAGCCTGACGACCATTCGCCAACCGCTGGCTCAGATGGGGACCGTGGCTGCGCGTATCCTGCTGCAACGGATTCGCGGACAGGCGACGTTCCCTGACATCGTCCCGATTACGCCGGAGATTGTGATCCGCGAGTCGAGCGCACCGCCGAATCCAAAGCGGGTGCGGACGAAGCGGCCCTAGGACAAGGAATGCCCCAACAAACCAAGACACCTGGATGGTGGACACAGGCAGTGCTGCACCCCGCGTTTGCGCTGACGGGCGTGGCGCAGGCAATTGGCGGACCGTTGCTGCCTTCGCTGGCGCCGGCGTTCCACCTGAGCGATAGCGAGTCCGGGCTGCTGTTCCTGTTGTATTTTGCGGGGACTTCGACGGGACCATTCTTCTATCGCGTGAACTATGCGAAGACGATCGTCCGCGGCTATGTGGCGATGGCGGCGTGCTGCATTGCGTTGGCGCTGGTGGGGCACGTGCTGCTGGCTCCCATGTTTTTGTTGTTTGGCATGAGCGTGGGAATACCGATGTCTGGCGGCAACCTTTACGTTGGGCGTGCATTTGTAGAGGGGCGCGCGGCGATGCTGACGCTGCTGAACTTCAGCTGGAGTGCGGGAGCGCTGGTGGCGCCGTTGCTGGCCGCGCGGGTGCTGGTGCATCACAGCTATCGCACAGCCTATCTGCTGCTGGCCGCGATGGCACTGATTGCTGCGGTGAGTTGCCTGGCGGCGCTGCCGGAGGTGCCCGAGCCCGAACATGCGGAGGCGGAGAAGCACGGGGCTACGGCGCTCTGGCTGATCTCTCTGTTTGCGCTGGCGGCGTTCCTGCAGGTGGGTGTTGAAGATATCTCGCTAACCTGGCTTGCTACGTTCACACAGCGTGCGAGCGGCGTGGGAGTTGCTGCTGCTGCGGCTACGTCGTCGCTCTACTGGACCGGCTTTCTTGTGTCGCGCGGATTCTCATCTGTGCTGTTGTTGCGCGCAAAAGTCGTATATGTATTTCGCGGTGCGGTGGTGCTGGCGCTCGGGTCCGCGGGCGTGCTGGCATTCTCGGCGTCGGCGTCTGCGCGCATGGTGGCGATGTTTGTGCTCGGCGCGGCATTGGCGCCGATCTACCCGCTGATACTTGCCGAGTTTTTCTCGCGTGCGCGGCACACGCTGGATTCACGTTGGGTGATGACACTGTCTGGGTTTGGCGGTTCGATTCTGCCGTGGCTGGCGGGGTGGATCTCGACGCAGACGGGAAATATCCGCATGGGGCTGCTGACAATTCCTGCTGCGTTGATCGTGATGGCGGTGGTGTTGGAGGCGTTTCCGAAGGCGAAGCTGGCCGAAAGTTAGGCACAGCCAGAGATGAGAAAGGGGAGCCATTGCGGCTCCCCTTTTGTGTTGTACGGATGGAACGACTACTTCTTGCTCTGAAGTTCGTCGGCGAGCGGGCCGGCGTCGTAGAGCTTGCGCAGGCCTTCGATCATGCCCGCGGAGTGAACGGCGACGGCGCGATTTTTCGAGCCGTCGTAGACGAAGTTGCCTGCGAGCGATTCGATGTTGCCGTCGAAGATAAGGCCGACGAGTTCACCATCGCGGTTCACAACCGGGGAGCCGGAGTTGCCGCCGATGATGTCGCCCGTGGAAACGAAGTTGAGCGGCGTTGTCAGGTCGAGCTTGTCGCGGCCTGCTGTTTCCTTCGCAGTTAGATCGAACGGAGGCTTGTTGCTGAAGCTGGCGGCGCGGTCGTAGAGGCCGTAGAAGGTGGTGAAGGGCGGAGCGACAGTGCCGTTGTAGGGATAGCCCGCGACCGTGCCGTAGCTCAGCCGCAGTGTGAAGGTGGCGTCGGGATAGGCGTTCTTGCCGTAGACGAGGAAGCGCGCTTCGCCAAGCTTTTCGCTGGCTGGCGTGATGGTGCCGGAGATGGAGCGGATGTGCTCAGTGAGAGCGCGGGCGATAGGATCGGCACGGCGTGCGGCGACGATCATCGGGTCAGTGGATGCAGCAATGGCATCTGCACCGCCCTCGAGCAGAGCCTTGCGCACGGCTGGGTCAGCGAGCCTGGTACCGTCTACGAGCGTGGCGACGGTCTTGTCGATGTCACCGTCAGGCGCGATGGCCTTGAGGTATGCATCGTCCTTGCCGAGTTTCTCTGCGTCGAGTTTGAGTGCTGCGGCCATGAACAACTTTTCTGTGGTGGGATACACGGGTGCGGGCGAAAGCAGCTGGAACTTCAGCGACTCCAGGCCTGCCTCATGGAACTGAGCGAGGCGATCGCCGTCGGGCTTCTTGATCTCGGCTGCGTATTGCACGAGCGTGAGCGCGATGGAGAACAGGCGGCTGTCTGTACGGCGGAAGATCTGCGTCTTGATCTCAGGCTTCAGCTTTTCTTCACCAGACGCGATGGTCTGCCATGCGTCGCCGTACGTCTTCTTCCATTCTGGGTTTGCGGCAACCTTGGTGCGGAAGTCGGTTTCCTCGGCTTGCTTCTTGGCGACGATGGCTTTGTCAGCTAGTGCGTCGATACGGCCGAGATAGACTTTGAGACTGTTTTGTAAACCGAAGATAGTGGAGCCGACGAGGCGCGCGTTTTCTGGGCTCTGTGCGGCGAACTCCTGCGCGACGGCGATACGGCGCTTGAGGTACTCGGTCATAGCGGGCTCGATCACGTCGCGTTCAATGTCGAGCTGGGACATGGTGATCTGGCGAGCGGTGGAGCCGGGGTGGCCGCTGATGAAGATGAGCTCGCCGGGAGCTGCGCCGTTTGCGCTCCACTTCAGGTAGTTGTCGGTATGCAGCGGTTTGCCGTTTTCGTAGACGCGGAAGAGCGCCATGTCGAGGTCGTAGCGCGGATAGGTGAAGTTATCAGGATCGCCGCCGTAGAAGGCGGCCTGTTGCTCGGGTGCGAAGACGAGGCGCACGTCAGTGTAAGCCTTATAGCGGTAGAGCCAGTACTCACCGCCGTGATAGAGCGAGACGACATCGGAGCGGAGACCGGTTTTATCTTTGCTCTCCTTCTCGATGGCTGCGATCTCGGCTTCGCGGGCTTTGATGGCCTTGGTAGGATCGGTAATGCTCTTGGCTGCGCCTTGCACGCGCGCGGTTACGTTCTCAGTGGAGACGAGCACGTTGACTTCGAGGTCGGGCGACTTCATCTCCGCGTCGGGCGTACGCGCATAAAATCCGTCGCGCAGGTAGTCGTGCTCAGCGGTGGAGTTCTTCTGCAACTGGCCACGGGCGACGTGATGGTTGGTGAGCAGCAGGCCGTTAGGACTGACGAAGGAGCCGGAGCCGCCGTCGTTGAGCCGCACGCTCGACAGGCGAACATGATCGAGCCAGGCTTGTGTGGGATGGAAG
>Ga0207739_1000072_pt1 | contig 11766 bp, 7 predicted proteins | sample LuqExpMetageno15_FD_187773 | JGI IMG/M metagenome (GOLD analysis project Ga0207739, IMG submission 187773) | Tropical forest soil microbial communities from Luquillo Experimental Forest, Puerto Rico - Sample 15 (SPAdes) | ecosystem: Environmental > Terrestrial > Soil > Tropical forest ... | reverse complement strand
GATACGGTAGGCGGTGTTATATTAGGATACTGGTCAACTGCCAGGTTGAAAATACAGATGCCTCCGGAGATCATTAATACAATAGATATAACGATCGCGGTAACAGGTCTTTTAATAAATGTATTGGCGATCATCCTTCTGCTGGTTTATGTAGGTCACGGGATTTTTGTATTTCATATTCCAATTCAGCATCAATATCCTGTTGCTCTACCTTCTTTGCTTTCTCTACCAGGTCATTGTGGTGTGCCTGTAACCAGGCGAGCTTTTCTTTACCGTAGGATAGCTTAGTGATGACTACGAAAAGCACAGGCACGATAAAGATGGCCAGTGTAGAAGCTGCCAGCATACCACCGAGTACGGTAAAGCCGATGGTTCTGCGTGCTACGGCACCGGCACCTGTGGCCATTACCAGGGGCAGAACACCGAGTATAAATGCCATAGAGGTCATTACAATGGGGCGTAAGCGGAGCTTTACTGCTTCCAGGGTGGAAGCGATCAGTTCCTCACCACGGTCCACACGTACTTTGGCAAATTCCACTATCAGGATGGCATTCTTGGCGGCGAGCCCTATCAATGTGATCAAGCCTATCTGGGCGTATACGTTGTTTGTGAGGCTAGGTACAAATACCAGGGTTAATATGGCGCCGAATGCACCTATGGGAACCGCCAGTAATACGGAGAAGGGTACCGACCAGCTTTCGTACAGTGCTGCAAGAAAGAGGAACACGAAAGTGATGGAGAAGATGAATATATAAATCGTGGTAGACCCGGCGCGGATCTCTTCGTAGCTTAACCCGGAGAACTCAAAAGCATATCCCTGTGGGAGCACTTTTGCTGCAGTGGCTTTTAATGCTTCTATGGTTTGTGTGCTGCTATAACCGGGAGGTGAGGCGCCATCTATTTCTGCGGAGCGGAAAATGTTGAAATGTGAAATAAGCGGTGCTGCTTCTGTGGGCTTGTAACTGATCAAGGTACCCAGTGGCAGCATTTGACCCGCACTATTGCGTACATAGTATTTGTCCATGTCTGAGATCATAGAACGGAAAGTAGTATCTGCCTGTACCACCACATGGAAGGTTCGGTTATAGGTAGTAAAATCATTGATATACAGGCTGCCCATAAAGGCTTGTATGGTAGTGAATACATCTCCGATATCGACACCTAGCTTTTCACATTTTTCACGATCCACGGTAACATTGTAGCTGGGCGTATGTGCTGAGTAGAAGCTATAAGCGCCGGAGATGGCTGGATTTTTATTGGCTTCGGTAATGAATTTTTTAACCACTTCTTCAAAAGCGTGTACATCGTCGTTGGTATTACGCTGCTCGATCTGTACGTTGAAACCGACGGTGGCCCCGATGCCTGGTATGGGGGACGGTTGTATTACTTCCACATTGGCGTTGTTAATGCCGGCATCTGTAATACGTTTTTGCATTTCTTCTATAATGCCGGGAACCTGTTCTGTTTTTTTACTACGTTCATCCCAGGGTTTTAACTGAACGTATACGGTACCACAGTTGGAGTTAGTGGCATTGTTGATAACGTTTAAGCCGGACAGTGCTGCATAATGGGCAACGCCTGGGGTGGCTGCTACTACCTTCATTAACCGGTTCATTACCTGTACAGATTGGTTAGTGGAAGAAGCTGGTGGTAATTGGAAGGTGACATAGAGATTGCCATCATCCTCGGAGGGGATAAACCCTGATGGCTTTTGCTGGAATAAAAAGTAAGCGCCTACACAAATACATACCAGGAGTACTACTATATATCGGGAAGCCTTGATACTCTTTTGTACACCGCTGGCATATTTGCCAGTAATCCGTTCAAACCAGTCGTTAAACCGGAAGAACCATTTATTGATTCCTTTGGCTTCTTTGTTGATGTTGGATGGCTTTAGCAACAGGGTACACAAAGCGGGTGTTAAGGATAACGCAATAAAGGCGGATATGATCACGGAGATGGCGATCGTTATCGCAAATTGCTGGTAGAGACGTCCTACAATACCGGGAATAAATCCTACCGGTACAAATACGGCTGCGAGTATAAGGGCAATAGCTACTACGGGCGCAGAAATATCTTTCATGGCATAGTAAGTAGCTTCTTTGGGTGACATACCGTGATTGTCAATATAATGCTGTACGGCTTCTACTACGATGATCGCATCATCTACCACAATACCTATGGCGAGCACAAAGCCGAACATGGTTAATGTATTGATGGTAAATCCTAATGGTATAAAGAAGCAGAATGTACCGAAGATGGATACCGGGATAGCTAATACAGGGATTAAAGTAGAACTAAGGTTTTGCAGGAAGAGGAATACGACAATTGCTACCAGGCCGAGTGTTAGCAGTAAGGTATTCACCACATCGGACATGGACACTTTTACCACGGTTACAGATTCAAAAGGTACTTTGTATTCTACATCTGCAGGAAAGAATTGTTTTAGCTGGGCCAGCTCTTTGTATATGCCATTGGCTGTTTCGAGGGCATTGCTTCCCGGAGCCTGGTAGATAAGCAGGTAAGAGGCACGGCGTCCATCTACAAAGGAGTTGCTGGAAAAGGTGAACTTACCCAGTTCTACCCTTGCTACATCTTTTAAATACACCAGCTCTCCGCTGCCCGGAATTGTTTTTACAATGATGTTCTCGAACTCGGATACTTTATTAAGGCGTCCATTTACGAGAATGCCTATTTCAAAAGTTTGTGTATTGCGTTGTGGGGGTACGCCCGCTGAACCAGCAGCTACCTGTACGTTTTGGGCATTCAGGGCAGTGATGATATCCTGTGGAGTGAGACTATAGGATGCCATCTTTTCTGGGTTCATCCATACCCGCATACTGAAATCGTCTGTAAACCGGTTGATGCTTCCCACACCCGGTACACGAAGCAGGGCATCCTGTACAAAGATGTTGGTATAATTATCCAGAAAGGTGATATCGTGTGTGCCTTTGGGTGCATATACGGCTACCATCATCAACATACTTGGGTTTACTGCACGTACGGTGATACCCAGGCGGCTTGCTACAGAAGGGATGAGGGGTGTTGCAATGCTTACACGATTCTGAACGTCCAGCGTGGCGATATCGATGTTTGTACCGATATTAAAGGTTACGTTCATGGACATCAGGCCATTGTTGGTACTGTTGCTTTGCATGTACTCCATACCTGGCGTGCCATTTACCTGGCTTTCGATGGGGGTGGCTACGGTTTGTTCTACAGTTTGTGCATCTGCCCCTGTAAACTGTGCGCTTACCTGTACAATAGGTGGAGTAATATCCGGGTATTGGTCAATGGGTAGGTTAAGGATACAGATAGCACCCGTGATGACCAGCACAATGGATATTACAATGGCTGTAACCGGCCTTTTAATAAATGTATTAGCGATCATAGCGATGTAGGTATCAGGTTATATCCGGATCAGTTTTTACTGCCTCTGTTTTTGTTAGTGCTGTCTTTTTCAGCTGCTCCGGGCCGTTTGTTTCCCAGCGCGATAGGAGAACCGTCGTGCAATGCCTGCACACCATCTACTACTATCTTGTCTCCGTCGTCAATGCCTGAGAGAACAATGGTATTGGCACCTATTATCTGGCCTGTTTGTATTCTTTTTTGAATAGCCCTTAACCTTGGGCCAGCCTGTGCTGTATCTGCCTTTTTCTTATCGGCTGAATCAGCCGGGGCAGCAATCACCGTGTCTTTGGCAACAAACACAAAATATTCTCCCATTTGCTCCATTATCGCTTTGCTGGGGATGAGTATTTGTGGACTTGTTTCCTGGTTGTGTACCCGAACAATACAACTCATACCCACCTTTAATTCATGTTTGGGATTGGGGAATACGAGCCTGACCTTTATTGACCCTGTTTGCGGATCAACAGCGCGGTCGATTACGGATATCTTTCCGGGATAGGCATACTGTGCATTATTGGGTAATAATATCGTGAACAACGAATCTGGTACAGGTTGCCTGCCTGCCTGTAGCTTTTCAAAATCGGGTAATTGCTTTTCGTTGATTACAAAGTCCATGGCCATAGGATCGTTGGTAGAAATGGTATTCAGTATGGTTTGACCTACTGATACAAGGTTGCCCAGCTTTACCTGGCTGAAGCCTACCGTTCCGTCAAACGGCGCGGTAATGATGGAGTAGGCAAGATTTGTTTTAGCGGTCTTGAGTGCTTCTTCTGCTGCTTTTACCTGGTTCTTTGAGTTCTGCAGGGTGATCATGGCGTGATCATATAATTGTTTGGCAACAGCGTGATAATTGTTGAGATAAGTATAGCGGTCCGCATCCTGTTGTGCCTGCTCCATATTGCCTTCTGCTACTTTCACATTCGCTGCGGCTGCATCGTAAGCTGCCTGGTATAAGCGCCTGTCTATCTCATACAATACCTGTCCCTTTTTTACCTGTGCACCATCGCTGAAGAAGATGCCTGTAATATAGCCTTGTACCTGTGGGAGGAGATTTACCTGGCTGAGGGCCTGGGTGGTAGACGGGTATTTGTCATAATACAAAACATGCTGTTTACTTACCGTATATAAATTAACAGGTGTAGGTGGATTAGGCGCCGGTGGTTTTTGTTTGCATGAAAAAAGGACGATACATCCGATCAAACCTGCTACAGGTAATACTCTATTCATAGAGCCGAGTTTATTTGGTGTTTAATCTATAATATTTAATAAGTGATATTTCCCATTGCTTTTTCAAGATCTATTTTGCTGGAAAGCACCTGGAATAATGCATTGATGCGTCCTATCTCCGATGTGATCAGGTTGGATTCTGCGGTGATTACATTGAGGTAGGCAACAATTCCTTGCTTGTATTGTAGGGTTACTACAAAATATACCCTTCTTGCCAGCGCTTCATTATTCGTAAGCATATTCAGGTTATACAGGTTGCTTTTATAAGCTGCTAAAGCGGCCGTGTATTCAGAATAGATCTGTGATCTGAGGGAAATGCTACTCCAGTCCAGTTGCTTCTCTTCCAATTGCGCCCTGTGTAAACCTTCGGTACGCGCGAAGCCTGTAAATATGGGCATACTAACAGAGATGCCGATATAGGAATAGGGATAGGAGTAGTTGAATAGTTTGCCAAAGTCGTTGTTAGCGAATTCGTGGTTGTATTGAAAGTTGGCTGATACAGTGGGCAGGTAAGCGTATTTGTAATAATTGGTTAGTTGTTGTTGCAATCCTTTTTGCGTTTCTAATAACTTAAGCTCTACCCGCTTTTCGTATTGTAATTGTTGGGTAGTATCTATATTGATCTCTTTTGCCATCTGTGTTGTATCGAAGCTGATATTAAATTGCTTTTCAGATGGAAAGCCGATCAGTTGCTTTAATATGGCATACTGTGGTACTATGTTTTCACTTGCCTGTTTTAACTGGGCCATTGAATTGTTTAATGAGATGGTGGCTTCTTCATAATCTGTTTCATCTACAATTCCTCCTATATATTGGTGATAGGAATCTCTTACGTTCTGGCCGAGGCGTACCGTATCTTCCTTTAGAACATTGATCTGTTCCAATGTGAGTAGCAGGCTGTAAAACGATTTGCTTACCGTGGATACCAACTCAATTTTGGTACTGTCCGTAGCTTGCTGTGCCTCTTGCACATATAGGGGCGCCACTTTTGATGCATAATGAAGGCTGGGCGTATAGATGGCTTGTGATACACCAATACCTGGGATAGCAGTATTGATGACGCCTGTTTTTTGTGTTGTTATGGTTCCGTTCTGGTTAACGAATGCCGTTTGCTGCTGGATATAATGTGTAATGCTACCGGTAGCAATGACCTGTGGATACCATCCCGATAGGTTGATTGCATTGGTCTTTTTTGCAATGGTGATATTATTCAGAGATTGTTGCAGGGTAGGCTGGTGTGCCACTGCATAATCAATACATTGCTGAAGCGTGAAGGACGGCGTAGTATCACTTGAAACTGTAGGTGTTGTTTGCTGTGCATAACTGCTACTGAGAGCTGTATATAAAAAGCAAACTGTGAACAGTAACTTCTGAATGATGCGATTACTTGCGGAATTAAAAAAATACCTGGATAGTTGTTGTTTAAAGACACTCATTAAATAGCGATGTTCCATACGCGGAAAAATATTTATTACAATAAAAAGCCGTAATTAAGGGAAGAGGTTGGGTGAAAACAGGCTGCTATACTAGCCTTTGAAAGGTTGATTGTAACAAGGTTGTACAAGGTATTGAATTTGGCTATGAGGTACTCATATTAACGAGGTTAAAATTTGCTTAATAACAATAGGAATAAATGTGGGGCTGTCTTTACTATCCATTGTGATTATTGAGCTATTGATGTATGATTTCATCATTGAAGCTACTATTGGTATTCTTATTGTGAAGTGTTTCTTTTATAAAAGGTAAATGAATGATGCATTTTAGCAGTATTTGTTTTTTTAACGGAATAGCTTGTTGCGTAAACTTCATCAATAGTATCATTATGGATAAACGTGTTACTATTTTTGTGCACTCATTCATCTTATCTTACACAAAATATTCTTATGGCTCTTTCAGTTTTTTTTAAGCATATGGCATTGAATTCAGTGGCTGGGCATTATGTATTGGGTGGCGATGTTGGTGCTACCAAAACCAACCTGGCATTGTTCCGGACTATAGAGAATGGTCTTGAGATAGTAAAAGAAAACCAGTATCACTCGAAAGACTTTAACCATGCTGCCGAGGTAATACAATTGTTTTTAAAAGATGAACCCCAACCCGTGAGTATTTGCCTGGGTGTAGCTGGACCGGTAACAGGTGGGAAAGCAGATATTATTAACCTGCATTGGGAAATGGATGCTGCACAGATTGCCACACAAACGGGTATTGCTGCTGTGGCACTTATTAATGACCTGGAGGCAACTGCCTATGGACTGGCTGCATTAAAAGGAGAAGACCTTTCTATTCTTAATAGAGGTACCGTAGATACTACCGGCAATATTGCAGTGATTGCACCGGGTACCGGGTTGGGAGAAGCCGGGCTATTACAAATGGATAATGCCTATCATCCTTTTGCTACAGAAGGGGGCCATACTGACTTTGCGCCTGCTACAGATATGGATGTGGAGCTATGGCGTTTTCTGCAAAAAGAATTTGGACATGTGAGCTGGGAGCGTGTGGTATCAGGGCAGGGTATTCATAACATCTATCGGTTTTTGCATGAAGAGAAAAAGCGTACAGAGCCGGGTTGGTTAATAGAAGCTTTTCAAACAACAGACCCTGCTGCTGCGATTAGTAATGGCGCTATACAGAAGCAGGAACCTGTTTGCATAGAGACAATGGGATTATTTACCAATTACCTGGCAAGAGAGGCTGCTAACCTGGTACTTAAATTGAAAGCAACGGCCGGTGTTTTTGTTGCAGGGGGTATTCCTCCCAAGATTATCAGCCTGTTGCAGCCGGATAGGTGGATGGATTCTTTTTGCCGGGAAGGCCGCATGGATCATTTGTTAAAAGAGGTGCCGGTTACGATTGTACTAAATGAAAAAACGGCTCTTTGGGGAGCCGCTTATTATGGTGCGTATAATTTGTAAGCGGGTTTATACGCTGCCGTTTTCAGCCTGGCAAGTGGTGACGTTAGGGCCGAATTTATTTACCTATATAGAAATCGATTATCTTCTTCTGTAGCATCATGTTAATGGATGCTTGTATTTTATTTTGCTGCGCCTGTAATAACACCAGCTGGGAATTGGATTCTGTGATGAAGTCAGTGGCACCTTCTTTGTATTTACCATCAACAGCATCATAGGCATTTTGTGCGGCTTCAAGTCCCTTCCCTACTGTTTCCATTTGCTGTACTGCATTTATATAATCATTGTGGGCCTGTTTTACGGTAGCAACTACACTTATCTTGGTATCCTGCAGGTCTATACGAGCATTGTCTGCATCTATTTTGGCAACAGCTACATTACTCTTTGTGAAATATTTATCAAAAAGGTTCCATGTGGCATTTACACCGAGGTACCCATAGGTATATTTATACAACTGTGTAGTGAGGGCTTCCTGTGATGCTGGTTTTTCATCAACACCATTGACCACCAATTTATCAAAGTAGGCTCCATTATTGTATAATCCACCTGCAAGATTTACCTGCGGCAGGTAACCGCTTTTGTATTTTTTGATATTCCAGTCGGCGGACTGTACGGCGAGATCGGCATATTTGATATCGATCCTGCCCTGAAGGGCTTGTTGCACCAATGCTTGCTCATTGTTGTAGCGATCTGTTTCGGTTTTGTCGTCTATAGGTATATCGGCTATTTCATAATTGTCAGCAGAATCAATCCGTAGTCGTTGTAGCAACAACACTTTATCATTCTGCATTTTGCTCAGGGCATTGATCAGTTGTAATTTGTCGTTGCTTGTTTGAGCCTGCTGTTGATATAAATCTGTTTTGGCTCTTCGGCCTATTTGTGTAAGCACAGTAAGCTGGTCTTCTCTTTTGAGGGAGGTAGACAGATTGCTACTATCTAATGCAGCAATCTTTTTATCAAGCAATACCTGCAGATAAGCTTGTGTGATATCCAGCTGTATTTGTTGTTTGGCTCTTTCCAAAGTCATGCCTGCTACTTTTTCATTCAGTTGAGCTGATTTCCAGCTGGCATAATTGTAATAGCCGGAGAAAATATTAACGCTACTGGTAAGCTGGTAGTTGTATTGACTACGGCCGTTGTTTACAAGGGTTGCACCGGCAGTAGAATAAAAGTTATTCCCCCTGTTGTAATTGACACCGGCACCTGCTACGAGGTTGGGAAGAAATTGTCCGTAGGCGGCAAGCACCTGTGTGCCTGTAAAAGCAATATTGTTATTGCCCTTTAATATGGTGGTTGATTTCTCTAATGCCATGCTGATGCAATCCTGCAGGTTTAACACCTTCCTGGGATTGGCTTGCGCTATTATCCTGTTGTGAAAGAGCATGGCTAAAAGAACAAAAGAGATGATCGGTTTTATAATATTATCCTTCATGTTTGTTTATAATTGTATGCTCACTTTTTGTTTTTCCTGTAATTCTGCGCTAACGTTTAAACCAATAAGATCGCCTGCCTGGATACCTTTTACGATTTCTACATTTGCCCCATCGTTCTTACCTACTGTAACCGGCTGGTAATGCAGTTCATGTTCGTTATTGATGACAGGGATGAAATAATTACTGCCTTTAATGACCAATGCTATAGAAGGTACCATAAGGCTTTTTTTACCAGGAGGTGGTAAGGTGACCTGTAAATAACTACCGGGTATGATCTTGTTGTCATGGTTATCCATGTCTATCTCTACCAGCATCATTCTTGTTTTGGGATCAAGCTCTCCTGCTATACGTGTAATGCTGGCTTTTAATAACACATTGGGCTTATCAGTTGTGGAGATGGTTACAGGATAACCTTGCCTAAGATAACCAGCATCATTTTGTGCTACATAAATATAGATACGCACTTTGTCTAACTGGGATAAGGTTACTACCGGTTGTGCACTTGTTTGTGAATTGGTTGCATTCTGTACGAGTGCGCCCGGATCAGCATAACGGGCAGTAATTGTACCGGAGAATGGGGCTGTAAGATTTTTATATGCCATTTGTTCCTTTAATGATTGAACCTGTGCCTTTACCATCTTTACAGCTGTTTCACTAGCTTCTGCGTCTTCCTTAGAGATATATTCTTTCTTTACCAATGCTTCATCACGTGCGTGGATCTTTTCTTTATTTTCCATATCTGCCATTGCTGCATTGTAAGCCTGGTCTGTTTCGGGAGAAATAATGGTGGCGAGCAACTGCCCCTGTTTTACTTTATCTCCTTTATCTACCAATATCTGGTTCATATAGCCACTTGTTTTGGCATATAGTGTAACACTCTGAAATGGCCTTGCTTCACCAATAAGTACCAAACCTTTGTCAAGAGATGTATTGCCTGCTTTAATAGCCTTTACTACCGGCCCGTTTTTCTGTTGGCTAATGCGGTTATTGGTATCTGTGTCCAACGCTTTTTTCTGTTTTGCCAGCATGAAGGAGAGACCAAAAACAGCTATGCCTACCACGCATATACTGCCTAGCCATATGCCGAGTTTTGATTTGTTGTTATTCGTGCCCATATAATTTTATTTAGTAGTTGATTGGTTGTTTAAGATTCCTGCTGTGTAACAGAATGATCAGGAGTAAGCACGGCATGTGGAAGCGTTATTTCATCATAACGCATGGTTTCCAGTTCGAATTGCTGATCCAATTGATGTCTTTGAGGTTCACTTTTCCTGAAGATGGAATAAATAACAGGTACGATGAATAAGGTAACTACAGTGGCTACTATTAATCCACCCATTACTGCTCTACCCAATGGGGCGTTTTGCTCGCCACCGGCACCAGTGCCTAAAGCCATAGGAATCATGCCTAATACCATTGCCAGTGCAGTCATCAATACAGGACGCAGCCTTGTTTTACCTGCTTCCAATGCGGCTTCCACGGCATTCAGTCCTTTTTCTACACGTACTTCGTTGGCAAAGCTTACCAGGAGGATGGAGTTGGATACTGCAATACCTACTGCTACAATGGCACCCATTAGTGAAACAGTATTAATAGTAGTACCGGTAATGGCCAACATCCATAAGATTCCGATAAATGCACCTGGTACAGCAAACAGGATAATAAAAGGATCCAACCAGGTTTGGAACAGTATGACCATTAAGAGATATACCAGTATAACAGATAATAACAATCCCATTCCCAATGTTTGGAAAGTAGCATTCATTACTTCGGGCTGACCTTTCAGATAGATGTGCATACCCTGGGGTAATTGGCCCATGCCTGCAATCTTCTTTTCAATATCGTTGGCTACGGAACCCATGTCTCTGTCTTCTACATTTGCCGTAATATCCATGATACGCTGTACGGTTGAGTGGCTGATAATATCATATTGATTTTCGTATTTGATAGTCGCCAGGTTATTTAGTGTTTGTGTTTGCGCTGTGGGCAGGTCATTGGGTGCCGGTACCAATGATGAGGGAGTTGTTCCATTAAAAGCACCTGTAACAGGTGTATTCATAATTGTATTTACCGAGTTCAGTTGCTGGTAAGGTATTTTTACCGCTACCTGGTAATTGACATTGTTTGCCGGGTTGATAAAGAAGGAAGGAGATACCGTTGCGTTGGAGGATAATGCTACCAACATGGCGTTGGCGGCATCCCGCTGAGACAATCCTAATTCCTGTGCCCGTTGCCTGTCAACATTTACCTTTAATGTGGGATAATCGAGCACCTGCTTGATACTAACATCTGCAGTGCCAGGCACTGTGCGCATAGCTTCTTTTAACTTAATAGCATATTTATAGGAGGTATCATAATTGCTATTCATTATCTGTACGTCAATGGGCGCCGATGTGCCGAAGTTGAGTACCTGGCTCACAATGTCTGCAGACTGGAAATACACCAGGCAACCGGGGAAGTGTTCATTTAGTTCCTTGCGTATCTGTTTAATGTATCCTTTGGTTGGCTGGTGGCCCTTGTTAAGTGAGATAAGGATATCTGCATCCATACTACTGGTGTTGTCGGTTTGTACGAAAGCCAGGTTGTAGAAGACAGGTACCCCAATCATATCGTTGATAGAACCGAGGTCTGCTTTGGGAATAATATGCTGTATCCTGGCTTCGGCACTATCTACCAGGCGTTCTGTTTCTTCAATACGCGTACCTACGGGTGCACGAAAATGTATCTTCATCATACCTGTATCTGTATTAGGGAAGAAGTCCGTTCCGATCACTTTTACTAATAAA
>Ga0207739_1000071_pt1 | contig 11795 bp, 10 predicted proteins | sample LuqExpMetageno15_FD_187773 | JGI IMG/M metagenome (GOLD analysis project Ga0207739, IMG submission 187773) | Tropical forest soil microbial communities from Luquillo Experimental Forest, Puerto Rico - Sample 15 (SPAdes) | ecosystem: Environmental > Terrestrial > Soil > Tropical forest ... | reverse complement strand
AGCGGCACACCGTAACCCCGGGCTTACCCTGCACCAGCTGGTACAACAAATAGACATGATGGGGGAGAATGGTTTAAGCCTTCCATTGATACAAACCACCGGTACAGAAACAGGCGTAAACCTGTTAACGGCGCATGGCAGTAAGGGATTGGAATATGAGTATGTGTTTATAACAGGCGCGAGGAATGATATATGGGAAGAGAAGCGTAAAACAAACAGGGGCTTTCGCCTGCCGCCCAATGTATTTGAGCAGGAAACAGAAGCAGAGGCAACAGAAGAACTGCGACGCCTGTTCTTTGTGGCGGTAACCCGGGCAGAGAAATACCTGTATATCTCCTACCCGCAAATGAAAAACGATGGCAAGCTCTTAGAACCTTCACAGTTTGTAGAAGAGATCAGGCAGCCATTGGGTATGGAAGCCGTGAAGATCGTATTAACGGAGGAAGAGAAGCTATTGTACTCCGCCTTGCGTTTTGGTATTGTTCAAAAACCTGTACTGGAAGAGGCGGAGAAAGATTATATCAACCGCCTGCTCGAGAAGTTTGTAATGAATGTAACGGCCTTAAACAATTACCTCGATTGTCCTATACGGTTTTACTATAGCAGCCTGGTAAGGGTTCCTTCTGCCAAAAGTGAAGCCGCCCAGTTTGGTACAGCAGTGCATGAGGCGCTGAGTGATTTCCTCAACCATATGATGGGTAATGGCAAGGTGTACCCGGATAAAACATTCCTGGTAAACAGGTTTGTATACCATATCAACGATGGCCGTGAAGTATTTACCCAGGAGAGCCTGCAGCGGTTTACAGAATACGGGCAGGAAATATTGAGCAAGTACTACGACCATTATTACAACCCCGCCCCTCAGAATGATTTTATCTTAACAGAATACCCGCTTACAAAGATTGTGGTGAACAATATCCCGGTAAAGGGCTTTACCGATAAGATCCAGTTTTGGGGGAATGATATTGTGATCACCGATTACAAAACGGGCAATTTTAATAAATCACGCTTACGGGGCGATTTCGACCTGCCTGGTGGAGAGAAAAAGCCCCAGGGGGGCAATTACTGGCGGCAGGCAGTATTCTATAAAATATTGGTAGATAACCTGCCCGGTAAGAACTGGAAGGTGCAATACACTCAATTCGACTTTGTGGAGCCCAATGCAAAGGATGAGTTTGATATAGAAAAACTAGCCATTACCCCCCAGGAAGTGGAGCAGGTAAAGGAACAGGTAAGTTTTGTGTGGGAGCAGGTACAACAGCATAACTTTTATACCGGTTGCGGTAAACCGGAATGCGAATGGTGCAACTTTGCGAAAAACAATAAAATATACAGCGCATTGATAGAGGAGGAAGAGGAAACCATGCCGGGCTGATTTTAAAGGATTATTATGAAACGGTTCTCTGCAAAGCAATTAAGTTTGCACTCTCACCGCCTTGTATTGCAAATACTTTATTGAAGATTACATGAAAAAATCGGTTGGCTACATTCTTTCTATCGGCATCATTAGTTGCATTATCCAGGTATGTATTTCAGGTTGTGCCAATATTATACCCCCGGGCGGAGGTCCAAGAGATAGTATCCCCCCACACCTGCTGATTGCGGTACCCAAAGATTCTGCTATCAATGTGAATACCACCCGCATCACGCTTACTTTCGATGAATTCATAGAAGTAAAAGATGTACAGCAAAACCTGATCGTATCCCCTTTTCCTAAAAACACGGCTACGGTAGATTATAAGCTGCGGAATGTAAGCATCAGGCTTCGGGATAGCCTGGAACCCAATACTACCTATTCGCTCAATTTTGGCAATTCCATACGCGATGTTAACGAGGGGAATGTATTCAGAAACTTTACCTATGTTTTTTCTACCGGTAACCATATAGACAGTAACTCCTTTTCCGGCAGGGTAATATTGGCCGAAACAGGGAAAATTGATACCACCCTGATCGTGGTATTACACAGGAACCTGAACGATACTGCTATCATGAGGAGCAAGCCCCGGTATTATGCAAGGGTGGATGGCAAGGGGCGTTTTACTTTTAACTACCTGCCCAAAGGAGAGTTTGGCATTTTCGTAGTGCCTAATGATTACTCCAAGAAGTATGATGATAGCACCAAGATGTTTGCCTTTTTGGATAAACCTGTTGTTGTTGATGGTAAGGATACTTCCACTTCCTCTTTAGTGCTGTATGCCTATGAGGAATTTAAGCGGAAAGAAAAGAAAAGCAATAGCGGAACCAGTGCGCAGCCCAAAGCAGGAAACAACAAACAGCCTGTTAAGGAAGATAAACGCCTTCGTTATTCGATTGCCCTGGACAATGGCCAGCAGGATATATTGAATGATTCCTTACATATCACTTTTAGCAGGCCCCTGAAAGTGCTTGACACCAGTAAGTTCCTGCTCTGCGATACTTTCTACAAACGAACACCTGCCTACCATATCATCATGGACAGTACGGCTACCGTAGTAACCATTATACATAAGTGGAAGCCGGAAACGCCTATTCGCCTGGTTATTGCAAAGAGTGCCGCTGAAGATAGTGCCGGGGTACAGCTTCCCAAAGGAGATACCCTGCAGTTTATGAGCAAAAGAGAAGAGGATTATGGCAGCGTGAAAATCCGGTTCAGGAACCTCGATATGAGTAGAAAACCGGTATTACAGATCGTTTTCAGCGATCAGATCATACAGTCTGTTCCGCTTATCACCAACGACTTTACCCGTAAACTGTTCAAGCCTGGGGATTATGAGCTGCGGATCTTATACGATACCAATGGGAATGGTAAATGGGATCCCGGAAGTTTTAAAAAGAGACTACAGCCAGAGCGTGTCGATTTCATTAAACAAAAACTGGTGGTAAAACCTAATTGGGATAGTGAGCCGGAGATAGTGCTATAAGAATGTACGATGTTAGATGTACGAAGTACGAGCTCCCGGGCAAGGTACTTCGTACTTCGTAAATAGTACTTAACCCGGCACTGACTTATTGCGTATTTTTGCCTGATGCAACTCCCTTCCTCTCTTCTTGAAAATGCAGTAGCTGAGTTTTCCCGCTTGCCTGGTATTGGCAAAAAGACGGCTCTTCGCCTGGTATTACACCTGTTAAAACAGGATGTGAACGAGGTACAGCATTTTGGTGAAACCATTGCCCGGATGCGCAAGGATATACGGTTTTGCCAGCGTTGCCACAATGTGAGCGATGGGGATATTTGCAGTATTTGCTCCAACAGTATGCGCAGGCAAAACATGATTTGCGTGGTGGAGAATATCAGGGATGTAATTGCCATCGAAAGCACCCAGCAATACAATGGTACCTACCATGTATTAGGGGGCATTATCTCCCCGCTGGACGGCGTTGGCCCGGGCCAGTTAACCATTGAGAGCCTGGTTCACCGGATTGAAAAAGAGCAAACAGAAGAATTGTTATTTGCATTGAATCCCAATATACAAGGCGATACCACCATTTACTATATCCAAAAGAAGATCGGCCATCTTTCCTGCCAGGTAACCACCATCGCAAGGGGTATTGCTTTTGGGGGGGAGCTGGAATATGCCGACGAAATGACCCTTGCCAGGAGCATTGCCAACCGCCTTCCCGTACAGCAATACGTTAAATAACCATATATTTTGTAGCTTTTACCTGGATTTTTAGACGCCAGGCAACCCACAAAGGTAATGCCCCGTATATGAGGTAACCGGAAACGGGAATACCATCTAAAAGCCAAATTGCAATAACATTGAACCTTAGTACACAGGATATAAAGGATATGCTGGAAGGCTGCCGCAACAACCAGCGTAGCAGTCAGAAGCTGCTGTATGAATGGCTAAAAGACTATGGTGTCAATATTTGCTACCGCTACACATCTAATTACCACGAAATTGAGGAGTTGATCAGCGAAGGCTTTATAAAAGTGTTTAAAAATATCCAGCTATACGACGAGAATTTGTACGGGATTAACGAAGCCACTTTTAAAGGCTGGTTTAAGAGGATATTGATCAATACCTGTATAGATGCGTTCAGGAAAAAGCATTCGGCTACCTCAATGCCTTTTGTAGACCCGGAAACAGTGCAACATGAGGACAAGAGTGCTACGGCTTTGGATAACATTAGTTACAAAGAAATAATAGAAGCCATCAGGGAGTTATCCCCGGTTTATAGAACGGTTTTCAATTTATTTGCAGTGGAAGGAATGAGTCATGAAGAGATAGCAGGACACCTGGGAATTAGTGTAGGCACTTCCAAATCGAACCTGTTTAAAGCGAAAGAAAACCTGAAGAAAATTTTACAGAAAAAAATGAACTATAGCTTATATGCCTGAGCAAATTAACGGTGATATGGAACAATGGGGCAAATTAGCTGCGGAGAATTTTACACCGGAGGTGCAGGCACCTTCGTGGGAAAAAATTGAGAAAGTGTTGCAGAGAGAAATGCCTGAAGAAAAAGACAAGCGGAGAAGAGCACTGATCTGGTTCTTCTTACTGGCAGGTCTTTTAACAGGTGGCTATTTCCTCATCAGGGGTACGGGGAATGTAAAAACTGCCCCGGCCAATACTGCGATTACCAAAACAAATGGCCAACATTCAGCAGGCAGCAATACACAGGGTATTACTACTATACCCCAGAGCAGCAAAAAGGAAACACCGCAAGGCGCAGCAAGCATAGCAGGCGCTTCACCGGCTACTACCAATAAAGCAGTTGTAGCGTCAACCCAATCGTTACCGGTAGTAAAACAGCCGGTTGCTGTGGTTGCGAAGCCGGCCAATAACACTACTGCTACTGCACATCATACCGGCGGCTGGACAGAGTATCCTCCTTTGAGTGCATCGGGTTCCTCTTCCAAGAATAAAAATGTGGCTGGTAAGGGTAAGCCTGTTGCAAAGGATAATGCTGGTGGAGAAGCATTTACCGTTACGATGACCCCGGGCAATGACCATAACGATAAAAGGATAGAGGCGGTTGAGGATAAAGATAAGTACACAGATAAAACAACTACAAAACCGGGTAATGTTGATGCCCAACAACCTGGTACAACGATACCGGGTAATGCTGCTGTTATACAAAAGGAAGAGGCGGCAAAAGGAAATACAGATACCATCGCTTCTCTTGTAAAACAGCCTGATACGGCAATAGCAAAAAGCAAAACCATCATAGTACCTAACCAACCAGTGGATAGTATTGCTAAGAAAGACGAAAAAAAGAAAGACAAAGTAAGCATACCCGGTCCGTTAGAGTTTACTGCTTTATATGGATCAGATATTAGTACGGTACGATTTACCAATGGGGATAAGCCCGGTAATAGCCTGGGGTTATTGGTAGGCTACCATCTTTCCAGTAACTGGAGCATACGCACAGGTGCTATATGGACAAGAAAGATCTATACGGTACAGGGATCAGACTTTAAAGTAAAAACCAGCACCGGTCCTTATCCTACCACATTAACCTCGGTAAGTGGTTTTTGTGATATGTGGGATCTGCCCCTGGATGTGAAATATGATTTTCATCCCGATCATAAATGGCATCTTTTTGCAGAAGGCGGATTATCCACCTACCTGATGAGCAAAGAGAGTTATGATTACGAATGGGTAAACAGCATTGGCACAATGTCGTATTCGCATTCAACATTAAATACCCAAAGAAATTATCTTTTTAGTATAGTCAATCTGTCAGTAGGACTTAGTACCATGTTGAATAAAAGGGTTTCACTCCAGTTGCAGCCATATGCTAAGATTCCCCTGGCAGGTGTAGGCGCAGGAGAGATACACCTGATGAGTTTTGGTATGTATGCTACTGTATCCCTGAGGCCTTTTAATAAGAAAGCTAAAAAGTAATTCCCTAAAAAACAATCGTAAAGCTTAAGTGATCGCAAGGTAAAAGCCTGTTTAAAACAGGTAAGGGTTTGCTATTGCCTATATAACCCCTTTTTATAACGCAACTAATAAAACGATAACATACACTATGAAAAAAGCTATTCTGCTTGCAACAATTATTACAGTCGCTATAAGTTGGTGGGGCTGTGAATACAAGAAAGAGGTAACCGCATTTCCACAAACTACCTGCGATACCAGTAATGTGCGATATAGCGTAGAGATTACAAGTATATTATCTGCCAATTGTTATTCCTGCCATGCAAGTGCGGTGGCCAATGGGAGTGGCGGTGGTAATATGCTGGAAGGCTATACCAACCTGAAGCCTTATGCGGATTCAAAAGAGTTGCTGTACGTTGTACAACATGCTCCCGGTTATGACCAGATGCCAAAGAACGGGCCTATGTTATCCTCCTGCGATATTGCCAAGATCAGGATATGGGTAAACAGCGGTGCGCCTAATAATTAACCTGTTAATCAAAATAAAAACGATACCATGAAAAAAATATGGTTAGCATGTATACTGCTGGCGGCCATTACTGCTGCTAATGCACAAACAAAGGTATACCAGACAAAATCCGGTAAAGTAAGGTTCTACTCCAGTACGGCGGTAGAAAATATAGAAGCCAATAACAACCAGGTAGATGCCAAACTGGCCACCAATGGCCAGATGGTTTTTATGGTAGCCATCCGTGGCTTTGTATTCAAGAATGCACTGATGCAGGAGCATTTTAATGAAAACTATATGGAAAGCGACAAGTTTCCCAAAGCTACTTTCCTGGGTACGATTGCCAATGTAAAAGAGGTTGACTTTACAAAAGATGGCATTTACAGGGTAACCGTAAGTGGTGATATGGAGATACATGGTACCAAACAAAAAGTATCGGCACCTGGTACAATAGAAATAAAAGGAGGCGTTGTAACGGCCACCAGTGTATTCAAATTGACTATTACAGATTACGGTATTAAAGGAAACTATATAGGCGATAAAATAGCCAGAGAAGTAGAGATAACACTCAATTGTAAATACGATTAAACCCCATTGCTATGAGATTATTTGTAACAACAATAACGATGCTATGCCTGGCTATGCTGGTAACTACCGGCAGTTTTGCGCAGGAGGTAGACCTTTTTAAAACAGCCAAACAGGAAGCGGCCAAAGAAGATTCCAACAAAACCACCACCACCATAGCCACCTTCAAAAGTACCCGCCTTATCAATGGGCATACGATAGAAACATTGGGTAAGGGCATGATGGATTTTAGGGTACACCACCGGTTTGGGTATCTTAACGAAGGATTATATGATTTCTACGGCCTGGATGAAGCCACTACTTTAATAGGATTCGATTTTGGCCTTACCAACCGGTTAATGGTAGGAATTAGCCGGAGCACCTACGAAAAGCAAATGGAAGAGTATGCCAAATTCAGACTGCTCAGGCAAAGCACCGGTAAAGTGAATGTGCCGGTGTCAGTTACGCTGTTAGGGGCTGTGATCACCAAGACCCTTAAAAGCACCGATCCTACCCGGCAACCGACTGCAGTAGACAATACTTCTTATGTGCTGCAGGCGTTGATAGCAAGAAAACTGAATGAGAAAACATCTGTGCAGCTGATGCCTTCTTTTGTGCACTATAATATGGCAGTAAATGCCAACGATCCCAACGACAGGTATTCCCTGGGTATTGGCGCCAGGCAAAAGATCAGCCGGAGGGTAAGTATCAATGCAGAATACTATTACCAGTTCAACAAACTGGATGGCTATTACAATTCATTGGCGGTAGGGGTGGATATTGAAACAGGTGGTCACGTATTCCAGTTGCATTTTACCAATTCAACCGGGATGACGGAAACCACGTTTATCCACGAAACAGATGGAAGAATCGGTCACGGAGATATCCACTTCGGTTTCAACCTCTCCCGAACCTTTTCCCTGAAGAAAAAGTCAAAAATCATGAACTAATCATAGCCGTCTTATATTTACTACTAAAGAAAATTGTAGCCATTCCTTATTTCATTGTTACAACTTTGAAATAGAATGGCTACCTTTGTTAACGAATTATCAGATTCATTATGAAAAAGAAGATCATTCTCTCCATCCTGGCCCTTATTGTATTGGTTATTATAGGTGTATGGTTCTTTGTAATCTATGCGCCTACTACTTCCTGGTACTGGGGTAATAGAAATATAGCCAGGGAAAAGGGTATTACGGTAACTGCTACAGCTATTTCACAGGCATATACCAATAATGAGGATTCGGCCAATAAGCTTTATTTGAACAAGGCCATACAGGTAACCGGTGAAACTTCGGAAGTAAAGAAAACCGAGGATGGTAAGCTTACCGTTACTTTAAAAGGTGCAGATGCTTTCTCCGGCGTATATTGTACGTTGAAAGATTCCACCGCTTCTGTACAAAACGGGGCTACGGTGACGCTCAAAGGCATTTGTACGGGTCACCTGAGCGATGTAGTGATCATTGACGCGATTATTGTTAAATAAAAGAAGATAGTAATTTATGAAGAAAGTACTCCTGGTAGCTGTTGCTTTTGTTGGCTTTACAGCTGTTCACGCACAAAAGATCTATGCTACCAAATCGGCACAGGTAAAATTCTTCTCCAGTACCAAGGCGGAGGATATAGAAGCCACCAATAGCCAGGCAGAAAGTAAGTTAAGTGATAAGGGGCCATTGATGTTTAGCCTGTTAATCAAAGGGTTTCGCTTTGAGAATGAGCTGATGCAGGAGCATTTTAATGAAAAGGATTACATGAATAGCGACCAGTACCCCAAGTCGGAATTTAAGGGTACCATTACCAATGTAGCTACTGTAAACTTTACAAAAGATGGTGCTTACCCGGTAGTGGCAGAGGGCAACCTCACCATACGTGGTGTAACCCAGAAGGTAACCGCCAAGGGTACCTTAACAGTAGCAGGTGGTAAAGTGAGTACAAAAAGTGTTTTCAAGATCAAGGCAAAAGATTTTGGGCTTACCGGTAAGCTGATTACCGGCACCATCTCCGAGGAACTGGAGATAACAGTTACCGCCAAATACGACTAAGCCAAACCATCTTTGGTAAATATCTTTCCGCCTGTTACCTTTGCAAGTAGCAGGCGGATTTGTTTATTGTTCAACCTGCTATCCCGGTTACTATAAACGGGCCTACTATTGAACTAATAAACGTTACGAGGTGTTCTGTCAACATACTTTCTCCAACGTTTACCAATTCAATTATTTAATGGCGGTTTCCGGGTTTCATTGTCCCTGCGGGCAAGTGTTATTACGTATGTCTATACAGGCATATAGTCGGTAATCGATACAATAAGCGGGTTAATATTGACGCAGTACGTTTTAAAACGGCAAAAATGGATATCAGGGAAGAGCTTGCAAAAAGAATATTCGTGATAGATGGTGCCATGGGTACCATGATACAGCGCCATAAACTGGAAGAAGCAGATTATCGCGGGGAGCGGTTTAAAGACTGGCATTGTGATGTAAAGGGTAACAATGACCTGTTGAGTATTACGCAGCCACAGATCATAGAAGGGATACATAAGCAATACCTGGATGCAGGGGCTGACATTATTGAAACAAACACGTTTAGCAGTACTACCATTGCACAGGCAGACTATGATATGCAATCATTGGCATACGAACTCAATGTTGCTTCTGCCCAATGTGCCAGGAGAGCTGCGGATGAGTATACCGCCAAGGACCCTTCCAAGCCTCGTTTTGTGGCAGGGGCTATTGGTCCGCTGAATAAAACATTGAGTTTATCCCCCGATGTAAACAATCCTGGCTTTCGTGCTGTAACCTTTGATGAAGTAGTAACGGCTTATTACGAGCAGATCAAAGGATTGATAGATGGCGGTGCAGACCTTCTTTTGATAGAGACCATCTTTGATACACTGAATGCAAAAGCGGCTATCTATGCTGCCAAGAAATATTTCAGGGATCACAAATTACAGGAGCTGCCGATCATGATCAGCGGTACCATTACCGATGCATCCGGCAGGACCTTGAGTGGCCAGACTTTGGAAGCATTCTATACCTCTGTAATGCACGCCAACCCTATTAGTATTGGATTGAACTGTGCCCTGGGTGCTGCAGAAATGCGTGCGCATATTGAAGAGTTATCGCAAATTGCGGCTTGCTATACTTCGGCTTACCCGAATGCAGGCTTACCCAATGCCATGGGTGAATATGATGAGCAACCCCATGAAACAGCCCACTTTATTGAGGAATGGGCAGAACAGGGTTTTGTAAATATTGTAGGTGGTTGCTGCGGAACCACGCCGGACCATATCAGGCATATTGCAGAACATGTAAAGCATATAGCCCCAAGGGTATTGCCAATAGTAGAAACCGAACTAGCTTAATTACCAGGAAGAGAATGAGTATAACGACCAGTATAAAACCATATTTACGTTTATCAGGCCTTGAGCCATTGATCATCCGGCCTGAGACCAACTTTGTAAATGTGGGAGAGAGAACGAATGTAACAGGATCGAAGAAATTCGCCCGCTTGATCAGGGAAAACCAGTACGAGGAAGCGCTTTCTGTTGCCCGCCAGCAGGTAGAGAGTGGCGCCCAGGTGTTGGATGTAAACATGGATGATGCCTTACTGGAAGGTGTTCATGCAATGACCACCTTCCTGAACCTGTTGCAAAGCGAACCCGATATTGCCAAGATACCTATTATGATCGATAGCTCTAAGTTCGAGATCATACAGGCCGGGTTAAAATGTGTACAGGGTAAGTGTATCGTTAACTCTATCTCCATGAAAGAAGGGGAAGAGAAGTTTATTGAACAGGCGTTTATTTGTAAAGCCTTTGGTGCAGCGGTGATTGTAATGGCATTTGATGAAGTAGGACAGGCTGATACCAAAGACCGGAAAATTGAGATCTGCCACAGGGCTTATAAGATCCTCACCGAAAGGGTTGGTTATGACCCACAGGATATCATCTTCGATCCCAACATCTTTGCGGTAGCAACGGGTATAGAAGAACATAATAACTATGCAGTAGACTTTATTGAAGCTACCAGGGAAATCAAAAGACTCATGCCACTTACCAAGGTAAGCGGGGGTGTATCTAATGTATCCTTCTCCTTTCGTGGTAATGACCACGTGCGTGAAGCCATCCATTCCGTGTTCCTGTATTATGCTATTAAAGCAGGGATGGATATGGGTATTGTGAATGCGGGACAATTGGTGGTATATGATGAAATAGAACCTACACTACGTCAGTTATGCGAGGATGTATTGCTGAACAGGAACAATGATAACAATGAGGCAACTGAAAAGTTGATAGCACATGCAGAAACCGTAAAGGCAAAGGGTAAGGTAGAAGTTAAAGATGAAGCATGGCGCAATACCAGTGTAGAAGAGCGGCTGAAACATTCATTGGTAAACGGTATTACAGATTATATAGAGTTGGATACAGAAGAGGCAAGGCAAAAATACCCAAGGCCACTGGATGTGATTGAAGGCCCTTTGATGGATGGAATGAATGTAGTGGGTGATCTGTTTGGGGCCGGTAAAATGTTCCTGCCACAGGTGGTAAAGAGTGCCCGTGTAATGAAGAAGAGTGTGGCCGTGTTAACGCCTTATATTGAACAGGAAAAAGAAGAAAGAAGACTGGCACACCAGGCTGCCGGTACAGTAAGCGAAGAAGGGGCCGGTGCAGCCAAGATATTACTGGCTACTGTAAAAGGAGATGTGCATGATATAGGTAAGAATATTGTAGGGGTGGTATTGGGTTGTAATGGGTATGATATTGTTGACCTGGGTGTAATGGTTCCTGCTGATAAGATACTGGAACAGGCGCAAAAGGAAAAAGCCGATATCATAGGGTTGAGCGGGTTGATCACGCCCTCGCTGGATGAGATGGTACATATTGCCAAGGAAATGAAGCGCAGGAATATGACGCAGCC
>Ga0207739_1000070_pt1 | contig 11886 bp, 9 predicted proteins | sample LuqExpMetageno15_FD_187773 | JGI IMG/M metagenome (GOLD analysis project Ga0207739, IMG submission 187773) | Tropical forest soil microbial communities from Luquillo Experimental Forest, Puerto Rico - Sample 15 (SPAdes) | ecosystem: Environmental > Terrestrial > Soil > Tropical forest ... | reverse complement strand
GTAGCGGGATGGTGCCACATATCCTCATCCATGGCAGGGGCTATTACCACAGGACAGGTAGCAGAGAGCCAGGTAGCCATCAACAGGTTATCACACTGTCCATTGGCCATTTTTGCCAATGTATTACAGCTAAGGGGTGCAATCACCATTACATCGGCCCAACGCCCCAATTGCACATGATTTGCCCATTCATCTCCGTCAGCCAGCGCCTGCAATACTTTATTACGGGTAAGGGTAGCCAATACCAGAGGCGATACAAAGGCTTCAGCAGCAGGCGTCATTACCACTTTTACTTCAGCACCCGCCTTCACCAGTAACCGGACCAGCAGTATGGTTTTATACGCCGCAATACTGCCCGTAACCCCGATCAATATTTTTTTACCGTCAAACATTTTACATATTGAAAGTAATAAAAAACGACAGTACAAAGACTGCCGTTTACAAATTCAGTAGTATGTTAACTATCGGAAGAGGTCATTGTCATTCTTCCTGTAGTATATCTTATTTTCCATGAATTCCTGTGTAGCCAGAATAGCAGGGTTAGGCATACGTTCGTATGCTTTAGATATTTCAATCTGCTCCTTGTTTTCATGTACTTCTTCCAGGCTATCGGTATGGCTTGCAAACTCCTCCAGTTTGTTATGCAACTCTTCACGCAGGGAAATATTGATCTGGTTTGCTCTGCGTGCAATGATAGCTATAGACTCATATAAATTGCCTGTCTGTGCCTTAATATCTCTCAGGCTCTTTGTTTCAACTACACTCGGAACATTGCTGCTATTAAAATGTTTTTTTAGCTTGCTCATTGTTTTTGATAGTTTTTAGAAAGTTATTTGTATCGTTTTTATACTTCTCTACCTCAGGTGTGTATTTACTGCCGGCAAAGCGTTCTTTAAAGTCTGAACATTCTGAAAGCACTTTTTCATAGCGCTCCTGTTGTTTTTCCTCGAAACTCTGTTCTGCATACTTGTAATACGATTTTATTACAAGCAACTTGTATTGGTCACCATTCTTTGAATCAGGAAAATCTTCTGACAAGGAGCTAAAGCAAATGGCAGCTGCCCTGTAATAGCCCAGGTTATAATACAATTCCGCGCTTTTGAATTCTTTTAATTCCAGCTTTTCCCTGCATTGGTCCATCAAAGCATTCGCTTCTTTCAACTTATCCGATGTAGGGTGTGTATTGATAAATGCCTGTAACAAGCTCAGCGCCTTGGTAGTGTTTGTTTGATCAAGCTCTACTTTGGGGGATTGCTTGTAATAGGAATAAGCCCTCATATATTCACACTCTTCAGAACGGTTACTGGACGGGAATGTTTCAGTAAAGGTTTTAAAGAGGTTCTCCGCATTAATATAATCTTTCTGGTAATAATAGCTATACGCCAGCTTATAGTATAAATCTTCGTATTGGGTAGTTCCTTTCTCATAAGGTGCTACATCCTCGAACAATACCTGTGCATGGTTATAATTCTTATTAGCATAATATTTCTCAGCCATTTTATACTTATACTCATAATCCTTGCTCTTCAAAACCTTCGAAAACTCGTTGTTACAAGAGCTGAGCACTACCAGTAAAAAGGCAAATAATACGATCTTATTCATACAAGTGGGCAAAATTAGCTATTTGCCGGCAAATTATGAACTCCAATCCTGGAATATCTGCCGGAGGCGTTAATTATAATATAAAAAAGGCCGCTCCTGGAGGAGCGGCCTTTTTTATATTACTTAAAAGACTATTAAAATTAGTGCTTAGACTTTAAGTTTGGATGAGGAGCAGGAACTGTGCTTGGACCATCTTCAGTAGTACTTTGGATATCTACTGTGTTAGGATCACCTTCCTGACCATAAGTGAATATGATCCTGTTTTCAGAAATGCCTTGTTTTTCAACCAGGTATTTCTTAACAGCGTTCACTCTTTCCCAGCTTAATTGCTGTGCTGCTTTGCTTGATGCACCATAACCGATCAATTTGATCTTGCTGTTAGGGTTAGCTTTCATTTTATCAGCAACTGAATTCAGTAAAGCCTCATCTTGTTTAGACAGTTTAGAAGAACCTGGTTTGAACTGGATGCTAGGTAAGCTACCTAAATCAGCAGGTTTTTGTGCTTCTAATTGCTCTTTCAATTTAGCTATTTCATCCCTGTTTTCCTTGCAGCAAGCTGGTTCAGGACAAGTACCTACGCCATCATTGTTAACAGGGAAACATTTTTGAGGAGTCAACAGTTCTTTATCCTTGTAATCAGGTACACCGTCACCATCTGTATCTTTCGCTACACCATGGCTGTCAACAGGAGCACCGGCAGGAGTGTTAGGCTCCAGGTCAAATTGGTCAGTTACACCATCACCATCCGCATCAGGTAATACCACTTTAGGCATTTTCATGTGCTTTGGCGAATTCAACTCGCTGTAAGCGAAGTTGTTTGGATTAAGCCACCACAAAGGTTGTACTCTTTTAGCTGGGCTTCCGATATTGATGTTTAACCTTGCAGTTGTAAAGCTGAAGATATCGCTTCCGTTTCCGCCTTTGTAACCATCTAAATAATCATAACCAAACATAGTAGCTGTTAACCTTTGCTCTAAACCAAGGTTGATCTTGTCGCTAACTTTTAAAGCGATACCACCACCATAGCTTAAACCATGTAACAGTGTCCAGCCATGTCTGTTATTGATAGTTGCACCACCAAAAGTTGTGATGCTGTTTTCCTGCGAGTGAGTTTGACCAATACCGTAGAAGATATGATAGTTACCAGCAGCATCCTGTACTTTTACTTGTGTAGCGATCAGGTCATAACCGCCTAACAGGTAAAAATTCCATTTTGGATTAGCCCTGTAATAACTTGGAGTGTTCAGGGAAACGATAACATCCATAGAACCAATATGAGTCTGGCTCTTGTATGCATGTGCATAAGTGCTCTGGAATCCATTAGGTGAACCTGAGTTAAAAGCTCCCCAATAGCCAGCCCTTAAAGATATAATGTGTCCTAATGCCTTTCTCAGGGAAATACCGCCAACTAAGCCGGCTTTACCTTTGATATCACCTGCGATGAAAGAAGGTCCTGCTGCGAAACCAAGCTCCCACTGGTCACGTGGTCTTGCAGGGTAAGGAAATTGATTGTTTAAGAATTCATTTTGCTGAGGCATTCTTTGTACAGGTACCTTAGAAGTATCCTTCCAGTTCCAACCCCAGTCTGTTGTTGATGTTTGAGCAAAACTCGCTCCCTCAATACAAAGGAATAGAGCTGCTAAAAAAATGTACTTTTTGCTTGCCATAGTTGTAAATTAATATGAGTTAATGTATCCTCCATAGGATGAAAGCCCAACAAAAATATAGAAACACGTTGAACTTCACAATTTTCAAAACCATTTTATTGGTATATGTTTTCTAAGGAGGAATCCCCCTTACAGACAATTTCTTGATCTGAAACGTTGCTTTTGTATTTTTATTGTGCATGGTACTATTATCTTGCAACCCTATTATGAAGTTAGCCCAGCAGGTAATTAACCAAGAATTAAGCCAATTTGAAATTCATTTCAGGGAAGCTGTGAAAAGTCGTGTGCCACTGCTAGACAGGATCATGCAGTATATCGTGAAGCGCAAAGGCAAACAACTAAGACCGATGTTTGTTTTATTAAGTGCTAAACTGGGTGGGGAGATCAATGATACGACTTACCGGGCAGCCTCTTTGGTTGAATTATTACATACTGCTACATTGGTACATGATGATGTGGTAGATGAATCTATGGAACGTCGTGGCTTCTTTAGTATCAATGCATTGTGGAAAAATAAAGTAGCCGTATTGGTTGGCGATTATTTACTATCCAAAGGCTTATTGCTTTCATTAAATAACAAAGATCACCAGGTATTACAAATATTATCCGAAGCTGTTAAGATGATGAGTGAAGGAGAGCTGCTTCAAATTGAAAAAGCACGTAACCTGAATCTCAAAGAAGAAGTGTATTATGAGATCATAAAAGGTAAAACCGCCTCCCTGGTTGCATCTGCCTGTGCAGCAGGCGCTTGTAGTACATTCAATGACAATCATCAAATAGAACAGTTACGTCAATTTGGAGAGATGGTGGGCATGGCTTTCCAGATAAAGGATGACCTGTTTGATTATGGAACTGCCGATATAGGTAAGCCAACAGGCAATGATATTAAAGAAAAGAAACTAACACTTCCCCTCATCTATACTCTACAACATTGTGATCCCGCCTTACGTAAAAAACTTATCTATATTGTAAAGAACGAAAACACAGACAGGGAAAAGGTTCAGCTTGTTATTGATGAAGTAAAGAAGGCAGGTGGTATTGAATATGCTACAAAGAAAATGTTTGCATTCAGAGACGAAGCATTACAAATACTACACACATTTGAAGATAGTGAAGCACGCAACGCATTGGAAGAACTGGTACGATATACTACTGACAGAAATTACTGATCATCACCTCCCTGATTACGATTTCTTTTTTTAACCGATTTGAACTTATATTTAATCCTTACTTGAACTAACTGTACTCATGCAAGTGATGTAACTGTATACGTTATTTGCATTAATCAATGCCCATGCAAAAACGTTGGAACCTCTTACCGGTTGATGAGAAAGCTACTGAGCAATTGCACCAGGCATTGAAGATAAATCATACATTATGTAATGTATTGGTACAACGGGGCATTGATACCTATGATAAAGCCAAAAGTTATTTCAGGCCACAGCTACAGGAACTGCATAGTCCATGGTTAATGAAGGACATGCAGAAAGCTGTAGAGAGAATTATTACAGCTTTTAATACACACGAAAAGATACTGGTGTTTGGTGATTATGATGTAGATGGAACAACCAGTGTTGCTGCTATGTTCCAGTTCTTACAGGCTATTTATGAAGATGTTGAATTTTATATTCCGCATCGCTATAAGGAAGGATATGGCATTAGTAAAGCAGGTATTGAGTTCGCAAAAGAGAATGGAATCACACTGATTATTTCATTGGATTGCGGCATCAAAAGTGTGGAATTAATTGCACAGGCAGCCGATATGGGTATCGAATTTATTGTATGCGATCACCACCTTCCGGATAGCACACTGCCACCTGCAGTTGCCATATTAAACCCTAAACAAAAAGACTGTACCTACCCTTATAAAGAGCTTTGTGGTTGTGGTGTTGGCTTCAAGTTAATGATGGCGTTAAGTGAACAGCTGCAGCTACCTGCTGCTGCTTATCTTACCTATATTGACCTGGTAGCGGTAGCTATTGCTGCCGATATAGTGCCTGTTACAGGAGAAAACAGGGTGCTGGCTTTTTATGGTTTACAAAAAGTAAATGAGAACCCCTGTGCCGGTATAAAAGCATTGATGCAGCTGGCGAAAGTAGACAGGGAAATGCGGCTCACCAACCTGGTATTTATCATTGCCCCACGTGTAAATGCCGCCGGCAGAATGGATGATGCAAGAAAAGCCGTGCAGTTGTTTATTGAACAGGACCCTGCCAAAGCATTGAGCTTTGCAGAAATGCTGCACAACGACAATACCGACCGCAAGGAAGCAGATAGCAGCATTACCGAAGAGGCATTATCGATCATCCGGAGCGATGCCTCCCTCATAAACAGGAAAACAACCGTCGTATTCCGGGAGCATTGGCACAAGGGGGTAGTAGGTATTGTAGCCTCCCGTTTAATAGAAAACTATTATCGCCCAACCATAGTATTAACCCGCAGCGGCGATTATATAGCCGGGAGTGCCCGAAGTGTAGCTGGGTTTAACCTGTACGAAGCCATACACGCCTGCAGGGAACATTTGCTGGGTTATGGCGGCCATTTTGCCGCCGCAGGTATGACGCTGCTACCGGAAAACCTGGAACAGTTTTCCAATACTTTCGAAAGGGTGGTCAGCAATACCATCCACCCAAAATCGCTGGTTCCGGAAATCAGCATCGATAGTGAGATCTCCTTTAAAGAAATTACCCACTCTTTCTATAATATTCTTATGCAAATGGAGCCCTTTGGCCCTGAAAACCTGCGCCCTGTATTTATTGCCAGGAAAGTATGGGATAACGGGCAAAGCAAGATTGTAAAAGATCAGCACATACGCTTTGTGGTAAAGCAGGAGCAGGTTACTTTCTCCGGCATAGGTTTCGGAATGGCCGAAAAGTTTTACCTGTTACAAATGAAACACCCCGTTGATATTGTTTTTACGATTGATATGAACGACTGGAATGGCACCAAAAGCCTGCAGTTAAAAGTGATAGATCTGCTGACCCACCAGTAATATCATCGCCTGATCCAGTACCCGGGCATCCACACCCATCCCCTCCGGGCAAGTATCCATTTACCGCCTACCCAAACAAACCCTTCCCTCGACGGCGCCCAATAACCAGGTGTTTGTACATACGCGCCATTATTCCATGTCCATTCCGGCGCTATCCAAACATACGCACGCCCCGCCCCTGGCGGTTTTGGCGCCCGTCCTATCCGGGGTTCCGGCCGCATACGCACATACCCATGCTGTGCCTGTGCCTGGATAGTCACCAGCACACACATCAGGAATATTAGTACGATGAACACTTTGTCTTTCATCACAACACATTTATCAGCCCGTTTGATTCGGGTAAATGTATCAAGGTTTAATGCCGTTCATAAATTAAATAAACAATAACAGGCCCCGCTCATTACTGGGCGGGGCCTGTTGGTATTATTGGTCCGGTACGCTTGTAAGCGTTTCCGGGCTTAGTCTTCTACTTTTACTTTACCCTTGTTTTTAGCGATCACTTCCTCAGCTATGTTATTAGGAGCCGGAGAATAGTGGCTAAATTCCATGGTAGAAGCAGCACGGCCAGATGACAGTGAACGTAACTGGGTTACATAACCAAACATTTCGCTCAATGGAACTTTGGCTTTGATCACCTGTGCGTTACCACGGCTATCCATACCTTCCATCATACCACGACGACGGTTCAAGTCACCTGTTACATCACCCATGTATTGGTCAGGTGTTACAACTTCTACTTTCATGATTGGCTCCAGCAAAGTAGGCTTTGCTTTACGGCCAGCTTCACGGAAACCAGATTTTGCACACAATTCGAATGACATCGCATCAGAGTCAACCTGGTGGAAGCTACCATCAAATACCCTTACTTTCATGCTTACCACAGGATAACCTGCTAATACACCCGTACCCATTGAGTTTTCAAAACCTTTCTGGATAGCAGGAACAAACTCCTTAGGGATAGATCCACCAAACAGGTCGTTCTTAAACTGGAAAGTTTTGCCTGGGTTTTCAGTCAGCCATTCTTCATCAGCTGGTCCGATAGCGAATTGGATATCCGCGAACTTACCACGACCACCAGACTGTTTCTTCAACACTTCACGGTGTTCTACAGTAGTTCCAAATGCTTCTTTATAGGCCACCTGGGGATTACCCTGGTTTACTTCTACTTTAAACTCCCTTCTCATACGGTCAACGATGATCTCAAGGTGCAACTCTCCCATTCCTGAAAGAATTGTTTGACCAGTATCTTCATCTGTTTTTACACGTAATGTAGGATCTTCCTCTACCAGTTTGGCGATAGCCATACCCATTTTATCAACGTCAGCCTGTGTTTTAGGCTCAACTGCCACAGAGATCACCGGCTCAGGAATAAACATGTTTTCCAATGCAATAGGATGGTTCTCATCACAAAGGGTATCCCCTGTTTTGATTTCCTTAAATCCTACCGCAGCTCCAATATCACCTGCTTCGATGAAATCGATTGGGTTTTGCTTGTTGGCAAACATCTTCATGATACGGCTGATACGCTCTTTCTTACCACTTCTTACGTTCAATACATAAGAACCAGCATCCAGGTGACCAGAATATACCCGGAAGAATGCCAAACGACCTACGAAAGGATCGGTCATGATCTTGAACGCCAATGCAGCAAATGGTTCCTTAGGATCTGCCTTACGGATCATTTCAGCCCCGGTATCAGGATCTGTACCTACTGTATCTTCAATATCAACAGGAGAAGGCAGGTAACGACACACTGCATCTAACGCTGTTTGTACACCTTTGTTTTTGAAAGAAGAACCACACATCATCGGAACGATACTCAGGTCGATAGTTGCCTTACGGATCGCCTCATGTACTTCCGCTTCGCTGATGCTGTTAGGATCGTCAAAGAATTTCTCCATCAGGGTATCATCATATTCTGCAACAGCTTCAATCAGCTGAGCTCTCCAATGATTCACATCATCTACCATATCTGCAGGAACAGGAATTTCATCAAAGGTCATACCTTCTGTTTCCATGTGCCAGATTACACCTTTCATGGTGATCAGGTCAACCACACCAGTAAAATCATCTTCTGCACCAATAGGTAATTGCAAAGGCACCGCTTTAGCACCCAACATTTCCCTAACCTGGTTTACCACCATTAAAAAGTCAGCACCTGCACGGTCCATTTTGTTTACGAAACCAATACGGGGAACTTTGTAACGGTTAGCCTGGCGCCATACGGTTTCAGACTGAGGTTCAACGCCATCTACTGCGCTAAATAAAGCGATCAAACCATCCAGTACACGCATACTACGTTCTACCTCAACGGTAAAATCCACGTGGCCCGGAGTATCAATGATGTTAAAAGAGTATTTTTTTGTATTGGCATCTGCCTTACCTTTTACAGTAGGGAAATTCCACTGGCAGCTAACAGCAGCAGCGGTGATAGTGATACCCCTCTCCTTTTCCTGTTCCATCCAGTCTGTGGTAGCAGCACCATCGTGTACTTCACCAATTTTATGAATCATACCGGTGTAGCGTAAGATACGCTCGGTAGTTGTGGTTTTTCCCGCGTCAATATGAGCAGCAATACCAAAGTTGCGTTGAAATTTCAAGTCCGCCATAACGAGTTCTTGTTTTTGTTTTTTCGAGCGGCAAAGGTAATGTTTTCAGGCATTGAAAACATGTTAGCAAATATTTAATTCAGACGCAAACAGCATCAATTCCTGTTTTTCGCCAACCATTTCCCGGAATACCAGCCCTAATTTTTCCAGTAAATGAATGGAACGGGTGTTATCGGGCACAGTAATGGCCACGATCTTCTGTAACCCCAGTTCCAATGCAGCATATCGCAAAACCGCCAAAGCGGCTTCATGGGCATAGCCCTTACCGGCGTATTGTGGTAAAAAAGCAAACCCGATATCTGTTTCCTCCAGCATATCCCTTTTTACCAGGCCACACATACCTACCGGGGTATTTCCCTCCCGTAGTGCCACCAGGTACAATCCAAATCCATATTTTCCGTAAGAAGGTTGTAATCTGTCAGTAATGTAGTTACCGGCGTCTTCCGGGGTTTTGATCCCCCTGTCGCCAATAAATGCCAGCCAGCCTGGGGTATTCATCAATTCCTGGAGGAATACAGCATCTGCCGGTTCAAATTCGCGGAGTACGAGTCGTTCGGTTTCTGGAAGCATACTTTACAAAAGATAAATAATGCGTTACAAGATAGCAATATATCTAATAAATCATCATTTATAAAGTACTACTACTTCTTGCGGGTGGCGGGGCGCTCCACCATATTAACAGGCTCAGGCAATGTAAGACCCGGCCAGTTATACCCATCCAGGCCCAATTGAGCAGAACGAACGGAAATGATCTTGCACTGAACACTTTCGCCTCTCTTACTGGCAGGCACATGGCATACCATAGCGCTAAAAGCGTGCATAGAGTCAGTATTTACATATTCATTTTTCCAGAGTTCCCCATTTGCCTTGATATAGCTTACCTGTACCAGTACATTTTCCAGTACATATCCTGTATTATTACAAATATTAATACTCAAGCCGGATATACCGCCTAAGATACTATACTTATAAGCCCTTCTTTTTACGGTAATATGTGCAGCCAGGTTATTGAGTACCTCGGTTCTGTCTTTCCTGAAATCAACCTGCACTTCCTCCTCCTTCTCCGCAGCTTTTGACAGGTGCAATAGCTGGTAAGTGCCGCCCATTACGGATCCCAGTAATACCATCAATAACAGGAACACCATGGTATAGCGCATTAAGCGCGCACGGGCCGCCCGCTGTGCCGTTTTATTCCGGAGAGGCCTGGCGATCGGGGGAGGTGTATCCTGCCTGAAAGACAATACGGTGTTTGTAAACAAGGCACGCAATTCGGGCACCTGTCCCGCCAATGTCCAGGCAGGCAATCCTTCAAACCATATAGGGGTTACAGCAGTAATGCGCTTTTCGGAAAGTTCTTCCATGGTAAAGGGACCAGTGAGCGCCTTTCCATTGTGCAGGTAGTACTTTTTCATCCAGGGCGGTATTATACAAATGGCAGTATAGGGTTACAAACGGCAAAGTTATCCCCTACGGCAATACCGTTTATATTTTTTTCCCCACAGAAAACCAGGCATTTAAGGCAGCCCCAGGGCAGTGGAAGTAACCGATACTATTTTATGTTGTACACTTACCCCGCTATCGCTGTTCGGGGCGGCCAGTGCCATCCGGCTAAAGGGTTGCATGTTGTTAAAATCCAGGTAAACGGTTTTCCATATTTTACCATTGGCCGTCAGGTAATTAATTGCTACCCGTACATTATCCAGCAGGTAAGCCGTGCTGTTCAACACGGTAATATCCAGGCCCGAAATACCGCTTGTTGCGCTGTAATTGTATTCACTATGGCTCGCGGTTACATAGGAAGAGATGCTGGCCCGCACCCTTGCTTTTTCCTCTTCCTGCGCTTCTTTCAGGTGAGCCTCGGCGTTTTTCCTGTTTTGTTGCTGCCACAACAGGAAAATGCAGGCAGCTGCCAGTACCAGTATAATAACATTGAGGATACTGATCAACCGGCGCCCTATGATGTTTTTATCATGTAACGCTTCCTCTGCCATAGCTGCATTCTTAGCTGTTGGCACCTCAAATAATGGCTGTAATTCCCCTACCTGCCCGGCAGGAATCCATTCCTGTTGCCCATCAAACCAAACAGGGGTGCTTTCTGTAACCTGGTGTTCTTTAAGGTCGGCCATATCAAAAGGGCCAATACGTGCCTGACCGTTGTGTAGGTAATATTTTTTCATAGGGATAGGATAGAGGATACCATATTAATAAGCAGTAGCAGAACGATGCTGCCTGGATGCAGGTAATGAATAACAGAATATACGGTAAAGAGGGAATAGCTTGAATGTTATTCGATTCATACAGCAGGGTTCGGTTTAGTTTTCAATGGCAATGACACTAATTTAAGTAATTCTGCCCAAACCGGCAACACTATTTGGCCCGGCTGCCGGAAAAGCCTGTTTACAGGCACCACCTAAAACACAAGCACCCGCCTACAACTTTGAAGTTGAAAGCAGGCACTTGTACCTGTTGATAGCCGATATAAAAAGTTCATCCCTTGTTACCCGGGATACACAATAATGACGACCCACTTGTGCTATCGCTTATTGATTGACATAATTTTTTTATATATTTTTTCGATTAGACATAGCCCAATTCTAAACACAAGGTTATTCCTAATCAATGCCTATTCAATTCATTTTGAAGCAGAATTCTTATATCCTCTGCTCCTTTTAAAGAAGGATATTTTGACATAGCACCATTAATATCGTCAATTGCAACTTGCAAATAATGCTTTATTAGCATTGGTGGTAATCTTTTAATATCAGCTAAAGCATCCACATAATAATCAGTAGAAGTATTTCTATCTCCTTTTACTAAGTAGCATAATCCGAGATTTGCTTTACATTTTCCCAATGTGCTATCCAATACCAATGCCTTTTTGCAACATTCTATACACCTGTCGATATCACCTGCCTGATAAGATTGCCAACCAATATTCGCGTAACCTACTGCTTTCTCTGTCTCAGTGGAAACAGTTGCCGTTTCCACTATAGCAGCAACTTCAAAAGTGATAGTT
>Ga0207739_1000069_pt1 | contig 11977 bp, 11 predicted proteins | sample LuqExpMetageno15_FD_187773 | JGI IMG/M metagenome (GOLD analysis project Ga0207739, IMG submission 187773) | Tropical forest soil microbial communities from Luquillo Experimental Forest, Puerto Rico - Sample 15 (SPAdes) | ecosystem: Environmental > Terrestrial > Soil > Tropical forest ... | reverse complement strand
TGTGCCGCAATATATAAAAGCGTAAGGGAGGCAACCAGCCCCGAGATAACAGGAAACTTGCGAAGATGCAGTAACGCACCAACCGGGTTAGCCCGCTTCCAGTCAAAAGGACGCCTGTTTTCTTTGCTCAATGATTCAGGTAATATAAAGAACCCATACAACCAGTTGATGAACGCCAGGCCGGCAGCAGTAAAGAAACAAGCCCTCGGGCCAAAGCCGCTCAACAACGAGCCGATAGAAGGGCCAATGATAAAGCCCATACCAAAAGCAGCACCGATCATTCCAAAGTTTTGTGCTTTCTTTTCAGGAGGGCTTACATCTGCAATATAAGCACTGGCTGTACTAAAACTGGCCCCTGTAATACCGGCAATGGTTCTGCCCGCAAACAACCACAGTATATTAGGCGCAAAACCGGTAAGCAGGTAATCAAGCCCAAAACCAAACAGCGAGAACAGCAATACCGCCCGCCTCCCATATTTATCGCTCAGGTTACCCAATATGGGTGCACAAAGAAATTGCATAATAGCATAGGCAGCCAATAACCATCCCCCATATTTAGAAGCCTCTTCAACAGTACAATGTTCCAGTTGCTGGATCATTTTGGGCATTACAGGTATAATAATGCCAAAGCCCATTACATCGATCAGCAGGGTAATAAATATAAAACCCAGTGCCGCCTGTTTTTTATCTTTAGCCATAAGTAGTAGAGTTGCTGCAAAGTAAGGAGAAATAGGTATTAGGTGTTAGCTATTAGCTGTGAGGTATAAGATACTAATCAACCCCTAACAGCTAATACCTAATAGCTAACACCTAATACCTAACTGCTAACCCCTAACAGCTATCCCCAACTTTTTTTGGTAATTGCCCCAACAAGTTCTACACTTACAACTTCAAATCCTTACAACCCAGTCATGGAAAACCTGCTATCCTTCTTTGAAGAGGCCCCCGAACCCTTTTGGATCATCGACCAGAATTATGCACTCATCTACGGTAATAAATCCTTTTTTATTGCAGCAGAAGAAACCTATGGACGCAAGATCCAGAAGTTCGATAATATCTTCAACCTTGCCGAAGAAGGCTCAGAAGCCCATGTATTCTGGAAAACCTGCTACGACAAAGCTTTCTTATACGAAACATTCTCGGCAGACAGGATCTCGATGCGCCGCAAAACAAGAACCATTGTTCATTATGATTTCCGCGTAGTACATTCTTTTGTAAAAGTGCTCTGTATAAGAGGCATTATAGAAGAGCAAACAGAAGAGATCGTTAGCTCAGCCGCACTAATAGCGCAAAACAATGAATTATTGGTAATCGTTGATGGGGAAGGAGAAGTGATCCATATGCCGGTTTCACTAAAACATGTATTAGGGTATTTTACAGAATGGCCGGAACATACCTCTATCATGGATTTCCTGCATCCCGAGGAGAAAGAACTGCTATGTAGTTTCTTTAAAAGCGATGATACCGTAAAAAGTACCTGGTGTAGGGTAAGAGATGTAAATGGCAAGTTTTTCTGGTGCAATGTACAGGTAGCGGTTTCCATAAAAGAAAACCAGGTAAAGCATTTCAATATACTGGTTAATGAAATACGGCAACAGAAAGCAGCAGAGGATTACCTGGTGCCCGATGTAAACCTCCTCAAAGTGATTGCACAGGCCCAATGGGTCTACATCAGCACCGGCAGCCTCAAACAATCATTCGAAGTATGCCTCCATTATTTTAAAACAGAAGGCATTTCCCCCTTCTCATTTGTCGCCTCCCTCAACTGGAAAGGTACACAACCCTACCTGCAGGTAGTAGCCAGCGAAGGCACCTGGCCACAGGCAGAAGAGTATTCTATCGATAACCTGCTCACGTATCTCTCCGGGTATTGCCTGGAAATACAACAGTCCATTAATACCAACGATCCCCAGCCGGTAAACAATGGCTATTATATTTTGTTCGATCAAACGGACTTCATGTTATACCTCCTCATCCAGAATTCAGAACTGGTAGGGGTATTGGCCACCACCCATTTCTCTTATACCGGCAGGCATACACCCGCACCACAGGTAATACCGCTGGTAGCCTATTTCAGGCCCTTGTTTGTTTCCATTCTGCAAAGCAATAAGTTTAGCATCAATGCACAGGATGCTCTCAATAAACTGGCACAGAACAAAGAAGAACTACAATCACTGGTAGCATCGCTGGATGATATGATCCTCGAAGTCAATACCGAATACACCGTAGTGAACCTATGGAGTAAAGATGAAACATTGTTGCCAAGCCCCCACGACCAGATCAAAGGAAGAAAGATCAGCGAGATCTGGCAGGGAGAACTCGGGCTGGAACTGGAAGGCGTAATCGCTTCCGTACTGGAAACAGGCGTTACCCGCTCCTTAGAGTTTCGCTTCCCGGTAAATGATGAACTGGTATGGCTGGAAGCAAAAGTGAACCTCGTAAGGATCTACAGCGGCGAGAAACGCGTTACCATACTGGTACATGATATTACTCCCAAAAAGAATGCAGAAGCGGCCATTGCAGAAGCCTTGAACAAAGAGAAGGAACTCAATGAAATGAAGTCGCGCATGATCACCAGCATCTCACATGAATTCCGTACACCACTGGCCACCATTATCAGTTGTACAGAACTGGTAGAGCTCTATGTAAAGAAACAGTATAGCGAAGTAAGCGACAGAACACAGGAAATGTTCGATACGGTATATGATGAGGTAGAACGTTTATCTGAAATGATGAAGAGCTTCCTGGTAATGGGTAGCCTCGAAGAAAACCAAACCCCGTTCCGCCCCAAACTGGTAGATGTAGAGAAAAACATCAAACGCATTATCCGAACCAATTTCCACTTACAGCATGGAGATGAAAAGATAAAATTAGCGGTCATCAACGAATCGCGCCCCGCAGAAATAGACCCTATTCTCTTCTGGCATATCATCTCCAATATCATCTCCAATGCCGTTAAATATTCGCCGGAAGAGCAACCGGTAGAAGTACAGGTACGGTTTGAAGAAGATTACTTTACCATTAGTGTAACAGATAGAGGTATTGGTATCCCGGAAAACGAACTCCCCAATATCTTCCAATCCTTCTACAGGGCCAGTAACTCCGACGAGCACAGCGGTTACGGCCTGGGCCTCGCTATCGTACAACGCTTCGTCAATATGCACCAGGCAACTATTACGGTAAGAAGTACTTTAGGGAAGGGTTGTACCTTCATTTTGGCCTTTAACTATACCGTTAACCAATAAATAATCCAGAAAATAGTCGGGAAGTTTGGTGGTTTCCACGAAATTATTGTATTTTAAGGCTCAGAATCTTATATCCAAAAAAGCCATCCTATGGAACCCATTAGGCTATTACTCATAGATGATGAAAGACATCTATTGAATAATTTTCGACAACTGCTTGAGTTCGAGAACTTTACAGTATTCACAGCCGCCAACGGTGTAGAAGGTCTGCACCAGTTTCATCTCCACAAGCCCGATCTGATCATTTGCGATATCGCGATGCCCGAAATGGATGGTTTCACCTTTTTGCAAAAACTAAGGGCCGATGGACATACCGACATCCCTTTTATTTTCCTCTCCGCACAAATAGATTATGATGAACTACGCCAAAGTATGGAATGCGGCGCAGACGATTACCTGTTAAAGCCTGTAAAAGGCAGTCAATTGATCGGGTCAATCCGTACCCGCTTATTACGCAAACAAGAAATCAACAGACACCTCGAAAGAGATATACTGAGAGTAGAGAATGGCTTTAAACTGGTGGCCGACCAGGAAATGTTTGCCTGTATGTTTGATGTGGTTAGCTACCTCAATCTCTTAAAAGCCAAATACAATCAAACAGACGAAATAGCGGTAAGGGAATACATTGACCATATAGAGAAGGCAACCCAAAAACTCATGAACCTCCTGAATAAAGTAAAATACTGGCAGGAGAATTACGATGTACTATTAGGCAACAGTTTCGAATTTAACGGAACGCCTGTAAAGAATATCCTATTCCATTCTTCTTTATCCGTGGCCCTTCAATATGATAGGGCTACGGATCTTATTTGTGGCTCAGAGGAAGAAGTAGAAGTAAACATTAACGAAGAGCTACTCACCATCTTATTAAATGAATTACTCGATAATGCCTTCAAGTTCTCTAATAAAGGAAACCCTGTGGTAGTAGGATTTACAAGAGAAAAAGACAAATGCATTATCATGGTGGCCGACTGTGGTAATACTACCACCGCACAAACACTGGCCTTCACCAAACCTTTTGAGAAAAGGAGATCCACACCCGGTGGCGATGCAGGCCCGGGTTTGGGATTAGCCATTATAGCATTGATTGTAAAAAGCATAGGAGGGGAGCTATCCTTCCTCAACAATTCGCCTTGCGGTGTATTGGTAACAGTTAAAATACCGGTAGCAGTTAAGCTACCTGTTTCAGATGATGATCTGATTAATCGCTTATACATTGCACAACACGAGGCAGCAGTAGCATAACAGGTATCCTTACCACATATTCTTTACCCCGGCAGGCACCAGAGAACACTCCTTGATCTCTAAGCCCTGGCGGGTTTTTTATGGTGCTTAATTCAACTGCAAAGCAGGCAGGCGATAATGTTGGCTATCGTACAGGAACAACTCTTCAATCTCGTATGTCCAGTACTTATATAGTGGAGACTTGGCCAGGTATCCATCCGCTTCTGTTTTATCAGCCACATTCAATGTTATCCAACAGGTCTGGCTTTCCATGCTTACCGCATAGCTATCAATAATCCCTTTATTGAGCAAGTAATTAATATAAGTGCGGTGAGGGGGAACCAGCTGCATAAACTGCTCATCCATTGTAAACCGGATAATTGCCACAAACTTCTTCATACTCTTTATAATTATACGTTACCTGATACAATTACGGTGCTAATCTTATTCCAGATGGCAAACTGGCAAACTTTACCGTAATATAGCATTTTTATAGCAGTATTTTGCATTTTAAAACGCAATAAAAACATGAAGACAGTCATCCTGTTGATTTTTTCCAACATCTTTATGACGTTCGCCTGGTACTGGCACTTAAAAGAGAAAGGCATTCCCCTATGGAAAGCCATCCTGATCAGTTGGAGTATAGCCTTATTTGAATATTGCTTAACCGTGCCAGCCAACCGCATGGGCTTTGCCAGCGGATGGAATGGTTTCCAGTTAAAAATTGTACAGGAGGTAATAACCTTAGTGATCTTCAGCTTCTTCGCTGTGCTGTATTTAAAGGAGCCTTTCCAGTTAAAATACCTGGTAAGTTTTGCGTTTATAGTAGGTGCCGTATACTTCGCCTTTAAGAAATAAAAAGGAGGTCTTGAAAAAACAAGACCTCCTAATTTTAACCCTGCTGCATAAAAAACAGTTATATGACTGGGAACGATCCCGAAGGTTTAATGCACCAGCAAATATTTTTTTAATTCTTTTTAATACCCGCTTAAACGTGCAATTTTCCCCCGGCTACCCGCGAGAAAAACCGCATTACCCCTTTTGGCTTTCTGCACTACATGGAAGCTTTGGTTGGAGATCAATTGCCAGTTCATACCCCCGTCATTGCTTATATCAATACCACTGGTGCCACAGGTAATGAGTTGTTTATCAGTAATATAGGTTACACAGCTACGATAACCATGCGGAGGGGTTTGCGGATGTATCCAGGTTTTGCCAAGATCAGCAGACAACGCACAATTCAGGGTAGTATCCTTATCATTTGCAAAATCGCCACCTACTGTAACGAACCCCTTGTCTCTATTGAAAGCCAGCGAGTTAGCACCTGTACTTTCTTTTCCCTGTATAATGGGTAATGTTGTTTCCTGCTCATTTAAAAAGAAATGAGAGTAAGTACCACCAGAAGCAAAGGCAATAAAAGGAGCCTGTCCTTTTTTGAACATGAGCGTAATATTTGTACCACTGGAGGCAAAAAAAGCTTCCCCTTTACCAAGTGTATCATCCGGTGGAAAGGTCACCCAATGCTCCCCCTTATCACTGGTAATCGCTATAAAGGCATGGTTATTAATAGGGTCGCCTATCACAACTCCTCTGCTGCTATCAAAACTCATCGCATCCAAAAACATCCCCTTCGTACTATCCTCAAATACCGTCTTCCAGCTCTTGCCACCATCCTTTGTTTTCAGGATAACAGCAGGCTCAGCGATGGCCATGATCACGGCTGTATTCGCATCAAAAGCCTCTATATCCCGGAAATCCCTTTTCTCATAACCCGGTACCGCCAGCCACTCAAAATGCTGGCCGCCATCCATACTCCTGGCTACACTGCCACTGCTGCCACTCACCCAAACCACCTGGTCATCCACCACACTTAACCCCCGCAGGCTCGCTTTATGAGATGAATCTAAAATAGTAATAGTGGGCTGTTGTGCACTGATTTTCAGTGAATAAAGACAAAATAATAAGAAAATTTTTATTAACCGCATGGTAAGCTCATTTTTGCAAACTAAAATACTCCAAATCATACATACCCATCTTAATAAATAATACACAATGACGATCCCTTACTGGATGAGCCGCACCCAATTACTCTTAGGCGATGAAAAGCTGGAAACTTTGATCAATAAAAATGTACTGGTAGTAGGCCTGGGTGGCGTAGGTGGTATCTGTGCAGAAATGATCGCCAGAACAGGCGTTGGTAAAATGACCATTATTGACAATGATGTGGTTGATCTAAGCAATGGCAACAGGCAGATACCTGCACTACATTCCACTGCCGGCAGGCCTAAAACAGAGGTAATGGCCGAACGACTAAAGGATATCAACCCTGAACTGGACCTCACCGTAAAAGCCATTTTCCTCGATGCAGAAGGCCAGTTAATCTCCTCCATACTCGAAGAAGGAAACTTTGATTATGCAGTAGATTGCATCGACACACTCGGCCCTAAAGTAAGCTTTATCAAAACCTGTGTAGAAAAGAACATACCCATTGTAAGCTCACTTGGTGCCGGTGGTAAAGTAGATCCCTCCCAGGTACGGGTAGCAGATATTTCCAAAACCTACCAATGTACACTCGCCAAATACGTAAGAAAGCGACTGAATGAAGTGGGTATCCGCGAAGGGTTCAAAGCGGTATTCAGTCCCGAGGAGATCGACGCAGAACGGGTAATAGTATCAGAAAAAGCCTTCCCCAAAAAATCACTAATAGGCACCATCAGTTACATGCCCGCTATCTTCGGTTGTACCGTAGCCAGCGTGGTAATCAGGGAGTTACTGGAAACGCCATCTCTACCTTCAACATCTCCACTACATTGAAGATAATCGGGCAGCGGTCGTAATGCATAAACGTAGTAAACAGCCGTTTGGTAAAGCCAGGCAGGTGTAAGGCCGGGAATTCCCTGCAACCCGCAAACCGGTATTCATACACCGTACATTGGTTATCATCCAAAAAGTGACAAGGCATTTTATTAATGATCATCAGGCCATTAGAACCCTTTTCCAGGTATTGTGCATCAAACGCAGCACGATGCTGCTGCAGGTGGCCGGCCAATGCATCTGCTTCCGCATCCGTAATATTGATCATCAGGCTTTTACAACAGTTACCACATTCCGTACAATCAACCTGGGGACTAACCGCATCATTGAGTGAATGCACCAGCTCGTCAACAACTTCCCCCGCATACGATTGGAGAAAAACCCGGAACCGGTCATTCTCTTCTTCTTTTTCAACTGCCAAAGCGGCAATAGCAGGGAGGCTTTTTTGTAAAGATGTCATATATTGAAGGGGTAAAGGTAAGGGCTACTGTTGAAAACTACCCGAAAAGCGGCTTTTATCCACAAAGCGCTATAATTTGTAGAAAACAAACCGAAAATAAAAATCATAATAGCTACCCTCACTAGTTAGATTTGCGCGTTAGGCAATCAATCACTTATTACGGACGACATATGGCAGACAATAACAAAACACAGGTGAATTATACCGAAGACGATATCAAGAGTCTCGATTGGCGCGAGCACATCCGTTTAAGGCCGGGTATGTACATTGGTAAACTCGGGGATGGAGCCGCTCCCGATGATGGCATCTATGTATTGATGAAGGAGGTGCTCGATAACTGTATCGATGAGCACATGATGGGGTATGGTAAGCATATCGATATCGCATTTGAAGGCAAACAGGTAACCATCCGCGACTATGGCCGTGGTATTCCCCTCGGTAAAGTGGTAGATGTGGTGAGCAAGATCAATACCGGCGCCAAATACGATAGCAAAGCCTTCCAGAAAAGCGTGGGTTTGAACGGTGTGGGTACCAAGGCGGTAAATGCGTTAAGCAGCTATTTTAAAGTAACTTCTCATAGGGACGGTAAGGCAAAAGTGGCGGAATTTGAACGCGGTACCCTGGTAAAGGAACACAAGGAAACCACAACCAAAGAAGAGAACGGAACAGAAGTTTCCTTTATGCCGGATGATACGGTATTTAAAAACTTCCACTGGCTCCACGAATACGTGGATACCCAGTTATGGAACTATTGTTACCTCAACGCCGGCCTGGTCATCAATTTCAATGGCAAGCGCTATGTGAGCAAGAACGGCCTGCACGACCTGCTGAAAAGAAGGACCAATGAAGATGAATTACGCTACCCCATCATCCACCTGAAAGGGGAGGATATAGAAGTAGCCATGAGCCATAACAACGATTACGGGGAAGACATCTTCTCCTTCGTAAACGGGCAATACACAACACAGGGCGGTACCCACCAACAGGCATTCCGGGAAGCCTATGTAAAAGTGATCCGCGACTTCTTTAAAAAGGATTATGAGGCAGCCGATATCCGCCAAAGTATTGTAGCCGCTGTAGCGGTACGGGTACAGGAGCCGGTATTCGAGAGCCAGACAAAAACAAAGCTCGGTTCTTTATACGTAGCCGAAGGCGGACAAAGCATGAAGCAATTTGTGCTCGAGTTCCTCGCAAAAGAACTGGATAACTTCCTGCACCGCAACCCCACGGTAGCAGATGCGTTAAAGAAACGAATAGAACAAAGTGAAAAAGAACGCAAGGAGTTAAGCGGTATTCGTAAACTGGCCAATGAAAGAGCCAAGAAAGCCAACCTGCACAACAAGAAGCTGCGTGATTGTAGGGTGCACCTGAACGACGAATTACCCGGCAAGAACAAAGAAGAGTTCATCGCCAACCAAAAGAATACCACCATCTTCATCACAGAGGGTGATAGCGCCAGCGGCTCTATTACCAAAGCAAGAGATGTGGATACACAGGCTGTATTTAGCTTGCGTGGTAAGCCCTTAAACTGTTTTGGCCTCACCAAGAAAGTAGTGTATGAGAACGAAGAGTTCAACCTGTTGCAGCACGCCCTGAACATAGAAGACGGTATCGAAAACCTACGTTACCAACAGATCGTGATCGCCACCGATGCTGATGTGGACGGTATGCACATCCGCCTGTTGTTAATGACTTTCTTTTTGCAGTTCTTCCCTGACCTCATCAAGAAAGACCATGTGTACATACTCGAAACACCGTTGTTCCGGGTACGCAACAAACAGGAAACCATTTATTGTTATGACGAAGCAGAAAAACAGGCCGCCATTAAAAAGCTAGGTAATAAACCAGAGATCACCCGCTTTAAAGGATTGGGAGAGATCAGCCCGGATGAGTTTGGAAGGTTCATTGGTGAAAGTATGCGCCTGCAACCCGTAATACTGGAACAAGGCGAACATATCCAAAACCTGTTGGAATATTATATGGGTAAGAACACCCCACAACGCCAGGACTTCATTATCGATAACCTGCGCGTAGAACTTGACTTGATAGAAGAGGCGGAAAGTTGAGGTAAATACATTGTGTTATTATGAAATTCTTTATTTTATAACGAAATTTGATAATAACAAAACTTAGTGTTTATGAAAAGAGAGCTAATTCAAGAACTCTTCCAGCAATTTGAAAGCGCTTGTTATTTATATAATAATGTTGAATGTTGGAGTGCAAGAGATGTGCAGGAGAAAACCCCACTAACCATTTTGCCGACATCGGGAAAATGGTTGAATTAGGGAGCGGTTCTAAGAGAGAAGTGGACGATAGCCCATTAGCTGATTTCTTACCAACGCTTACTATTAAAGCAAAAGATTTTGCAACAGAGCTAACTAGTCATAATGTAATTGAAAAAGACTTAAAAGGAGAGAAAGATATTTCAAAAGAGCATGTAGAAAACAATGTTGCCGTAAGAAAGATGTTGAACGAGAGAGGCGTAAAACCGGAAGCATTGCCACCTGGAGAAGATATTATTAAGGTGAAAAGAAAAATAGAAGGTGAAGACAAGAAAGTATTAAAAGATATAAAGGAACCTAAAAGGAAGAAAGAGTAGTATTATGATTCACATAGTATTTGAAACAGCCAACATAGACACCCTCAGTAAAGCTTTCGAACTGGATGAAACTTTACTGGGCGATATCGTAGAGATCAAAGACGACTATGCAGTAGGCCCCATCGTAGAGATTTATGAAACAGAGGGCTACCAGCAACGCAGGGATTGGTGGAAGGCTTTATTGGAATTTACGCCTTACAAAGAACAACTCGATATAGTAGATGATAAGCTGGCCGTATTTAACCTGCTAAAGAAGCTGGATGAGTCTCCCATGGAGCAGGTATGGATCTGGATGGGACAAAACCAACACGATGTATGCGGCTACTACTGGCTCATGAGCCAGCTAAAGGATTACCAGGGCCGTATCCAGGTATTATACCTCAATAACCTGCCTTTCATTAACGAAAAGGGAAACATCTTTTATCCTACCCACTTATCTGAGATTCAACCCAAAGAGTTCTTAAAAGCCAAAAAGCTCGCAAGGCCTATTACCCTTAGTGAGTTTGAAGTGGATCCCGATGAATGGAAAAAACTCTGCAATGAGAATGCTACAGTACGTATACTCGAAGGTGGTAAAAAGATAGTAGGCAAAGAAGAGGACTTTTATGACAAAGACCTGCGTACAGTTGTAACCGCACAACCACAAAAACTAAACAAGGTATTGAGTACCACCCTGGGTAAAATGAAGATCCAGACAGGCGATGTGTTTCTTGCCTGGCGTTTACGTCAGTTAACAGAAGCCGGTGTATTCGAAGTACAGGGTGAATGGGAAAAGGGATGGAAAGAAGTCTCCATCAAACTCGCAGGTGTACCTGCTGCAGAACCACAAACAGAAAACAGTTAATGCTCAACATACAATCTATACACCATGTAGCGATACTTACCGATAATTACGAGGTAAGCAAGCATTTTTATACAGAGGTACTGGGCTTTGGTATCATAGCAGAAACTTATCGGGAAGAACGGCAATCCTGGAAACTCGATCTGTCCATCAATGGAAAGTATCAAATAGAGTTGTTCTCTTTTCCCGATTACAGGGAAAGGGCTTCTTACCCCGAAGCAAAAGGATTGCGTCACCTGGCTTTTGCCGTAAAGGATGTGGAAGCCGCCTTTCAGTATCTCAAAAGCAAACAGGTGAATGTGCAAGAGGTAAGGATAGATGAAATAACAGGCAAGAAGTTCGTATTCTTCTACGATCCCAATGGCCAGCCCCTGGAGTTGTATGAAGAGGAGAGCGAATAGAAATATTCAATACTCAATGTTCAATATGTCAATATTCAATGTATAACGAGCGCTATTGAACATTGGTATAAATAAACAATAGAAAGTGTTCAATGATCAATATTCACGTATGGCAGAGCAACGTAAATATGATTTAGAAGAACGGCTAATTGAATTTGCGTCAAGGATTATTGATGTAGTAGAAGCTATCCCCAATACCAGGGCTGGCATTTATATAGCGGGACAATTAATACGATGTGGTTTAGCGCCTGTATTATTGTATGCAGAAGCGCAAGGCGCTGAATCAAGAGATGATTTCATTCATAAAATGAAGATCACACAAAAAGAATTAAAAGAAACAAGAGCTTGTTTAAAGTTGATCATAAAAAAGGAAATGATCAAACCCATCACGCG
>Ga0207739_1000068_pt1 | contig 12070 bp, 6 predicted proteins | sample LuqExpMetageno15_FD_187773 | JGI IMG/M metagenome (GOLD analysis project Ga0207739, IMG submission 187773) | Tropical forest soil microbial communities from Luquillo Experimental Forest, Puerto Rico - Sample 15 (SPAdes) | ecosystem: Environmental > Terrestrial > Soil > Tropical forest ... | reverse complement strand
TGCTTCTATTAGTGGCAGCTTATACTTATCGCAGTTGTCAACCACCACACATACCAGGAGTTATTTAACAGCACCTGTTGCCGGTTGCGTGGTGTTTCAAACAGGCTCTTCCTGCTATATTACCGACTCTCTGGCTACTTCAGGTTTTAATGGTTCTGTAGCAGGTAGTATTGTTTTTAAAAGCGGGGCTTCGTTGTTTTATTACAGTGGCCGTAGCCCGATTGGAAGCTCCTCTACTATACAGTTTACTACTTTTCAAAATGGGAGTAACTGCTTTTTCATGGGCTCGAATGTTAGTTATGTAGATGGCGTAACCGCTTACTCAAGCTCTTCGTGGACAAACGCAAAGACCTTTAGTAACCTGTTTATTCAAAACGGCGCCAGCATTACGGCAGACGGGCCTACGTATAAGATAGACAACTTTACCATTAATACCGGATCTGCGTTTACTACCCATACCAGCGGGCAAACAGCGGTATTGGGTAACCTTACCGTAAATGGCACGTATGCCTTTCCTACCGGTAGCTCAAATGTATTGGTGATGGCAGGTACTGGTACACAAACCATTTCCGGTACCGGGACCATCAAAGTGCCTACGTTAACCGTGTCAGATGTGTCTACCGTTACATTGAACAACAATATTTATGATTCTGTGGGTTGTAATATATTGGGTAAGATCAATTTTGGCACCAACCAGATTACGGGGATAGGCACTTTTAGTGCCCGTGTAAATTATAATGGTACCGGTGCTACTTATGCAAGCACTACTGCTACTGCAGGCGCTTATCAATTAACAGGTGCCAGTTCTCCTGCGCCTTCTTCGCTGAACGGCCTTTCGGTGAGTGATAACGGGGCGGGTATTATTGCGCCCAATACAGTAGTAACCGGCTTTACCAGTGCAGGGATCATTTATCTTTCCCAGCCTACCCTGGCGGCTGGTACTATCACCCTGCTGAGCTTTGGCAGCGGCACCTGTACAGTTAGCACCGCTAACACCAATGGTTTGGCAGGCTCTATTGTTTCTACAGGTACACAGTCATTTAACAGTGGCTTTACGCTTGCCTATGGGGCTGCTACCACTACCCCTTTCCCCACAGGTGTGTCTCCTTTTAAACCCGGCAATATTACTTTTAATGCCAATGCTACTACCAATGGGGTGATGTATGTGAGTGGTGCCCTTACACTCAACAACACCAAGCTAACCATACGGCCTACAGATACCATCCGCATCAATACCGGTGGCAGTATTGCCGGTACCATGAGCAGTACCAATTATATTGCTACCGATGTGAGCGGTACCAATACCGGCGTGTTGCAGGTAGATAGTATTGCCACTACCACTACTATACCGGTGGGCAGTGTTGCCAATTATATGCCTGTTACTTTAACACCTGCATCTTCCGCTTCTTTTGCGGTGAATGTGTTTGAAGGGATCACTGCCAATGGCGCTCCCGGCGGCACGGCATTTAACACTACGCAAAAAGCGGGGGTAGTAAATGCCGTATGGAATATCAACCGGGTTACCGCTAATACCGATAATTGTACCGTTGCCCTAAAATGGCCTGCCTCCCTGGAGGGATCATCGTTTACGAGCTATAGCAATAGCCAGGTGGGTATTGGCCGGTATGACAATACCCTTTCTGCCTGGGTAACAGCGATTGGTTCAGGTGATAATACGGCCAATACCGCTACTGCTTCCTTTAGCAGCTTTGGTGCTTTTGGGGTTGGTAAAACAGGTACCGTGCTGCCTGTTCAGTTTGTGAGTATATCCGCTACTTATGCCGATAACGCGGTAACGGTGGGCTGGCAAACAGGAACCGCTATCGACATCAGCAGCTATACTGTTGAGCGGTCAGCAGATGGTGCTTCTTTTACAGGTATGGGCAGCGTTACACCCAACACCACTAATCAATATAGCTGGTTAGATGCACAACCATTGAGCGGTGATAATTTTTACCGGGTAAAAGCAACCGGTAAATCAGGAGAGGTACAATACAGCACTACGGTAAGGGTGAATACCAGGCTCACTGTTCAGCAGGAGATGCGTGTATATCCTAACCCGGTTCAGGGCAGGGTATTGCATATACAATTGAATAACCTGGAAACAAGCGAGTATTCACTGGTATTAGTGAATACCGCAGGGCAGGAAGTGTTTACCAAAACACTGGGCCTGGTGAATGGCAACCAGTCTTTATCAGTACCCCTGGCGCCTGTTGCAAAGGGCAGCTACCTGGTAGTGATACGAAGCAATAAACAAGTACTGCACCAACAGGTGTTGATACCATAGGAACCCCCGGTTATGTACACCCAATCAAAAGGCCTCGCATTACGCGGGGCTTTTGACTGGCAACGCAAACGGCGGCCTTTTTAGGGGCCGCCGTTGGTTTTACATCCCTGGCAAGGGTATATAACGAATCAAAATCTACTTTGTTTGATAGCTTCCATAAACAGCCACCAACCTATCGGGATAATCTGAAATGATACCATCTACACCCAGGTCGCCCATGGCTTTGATGTCTGCTTCATTGTTTACTGTCCAGGGTAATACCTGCACATTGTTAGCATGTGCCTGCTTTACCAGGTCGGCCGTTACCAATGTGTAAAAAGGACTGTAGATAGAAGGGGTAAATCCTAAATTGGCAATATTGGTTTCATAGCTGTCTTTGTTGCCGATCAGCAGGGCGGTTGTTTGATCAGGATATGTTTTGTGCAATACCTGTAAGGTTCTGGGATCAAATGATTGGATGATAACCCTTTTGGCAATACCTTTTTCTTTGATCACTTCCATCAGTAAAGCAACAAATACATCGGGTGTGGGATTGTAGATACCATCGCCTTTTGGCTGGCTCTTGGTTTCTATGTTATAATAAACGGGCTTTAAATGGTGCAGTTTTACATACAGCTCTACACTGTCGATCAGGGCAGCGAGTAAGGGTTTGTATGTTTTCATTTTTACCTGCTGTGGAAACTGCGGATGTGGTTTGCTGCCTGCATCAAAACGACGGATACTATCGTAGGTCATTTTATACAGGGCATATTGCTTCTCCTCTTCCTTGCTGATAGGTGTACCATCGGGTTTCAGCATGATCTCTGCAGACATATACTGGTCGTGTGATACCAGTACTTTATTATCGGATGATATGTTACAATCCAGTTCGAGCGTTTTGGCTCCCAGGTCTACCGCATGTAACATGGCAGGAATGGTATTCTCGGGCATTAACGCACGTCCGCCACGATGTGCCTGCACATCCAGCTTTTGTTGCGCCTGTGTAGCAGTGGCCAGTAAGCCGGCTGCCAGTAACAGGAAGGAAACTCTTTGCATATTACTTTGTTTTTGTGTTGTTAAGATTGGCATCCTTGATGGACATTAATAATAAAGGGTAGTCAGTATAAATTCTTTCTACACCCATAGCCAGTAGTTTTTCCATTACCGCTTTGTCATCCACCGTCCACGCACCGGGAGTGATACCTGCAGCTTTTATCTTTTGTACATTTTCGGGAGTAACCATTGTATAATACATAACCATGGTTTCGAACCCTTTCTGTTTAGCGGTTTGGATATCCTCGTCTATATTGGCCGTGATCCAGCGATCCCAGAACACCGGTATGGTTGGTTCCAGTTCTTTTACCTGCGACATGTATTTGAGGCTGCCATCATTGAAGCCTACCATCTTTTCGGCATGGAGCTTTCTTACAATGGCCATAGCATCTGCCACACAATCCATTTTTGGTTGGATGGATACATGGGTACGGTTTTGTTTCATCACCACCCTGATCACCTCTTCCAGCAATGGAATGGTTTGCGCAGGACATTCTTCCAGGGTCTTTCCCTTGCGTTTGCGGAAGTCTGTAGCTACATCAACAGTTAGTAACTCTGCATAAGTAGATTTTGCTACTACAAAGGGCTTATCGCCTACCCTGTTGGTAGAGGTATCGTGGATCACCACGATCTTTCCATCGGTGGTACGGTAGATATCCAGCTCTATCCAGTCGGCACCCACTGCTATACCACTCTCAAAAGAGGGAATGGTATTTTCGGGAAACTCGCCGGAGTTACCACGGTGTGCCGTTACACCCTTGTGGATAGGCACTGTATCGCAGGCAAGCGGTGCAGCCTGTAGGATGGCAGGAGATAAACACCCGAGGATCGCAGTAGCAACGATATATCTCTTTAACATGATGTACGGTTTTTAATTTGTGATTTTCTAATAGCTAATAGCTTACAGCTAATACCTATTTTAACAACCACATTTGTCCATTGATATCATCAACCCCACCATATTGTGCAATGGCTGCATTGTAGTTCTTGGTATTGGCCGATTGGTCAGCAGCAAAATATTTGTAGCGTAATGCGATCTTGCCGTTGTTGCCGGTACCAACTCCTGTTGTAAAAGTGGGTACACCTGTACGACGCCAGTTGAAATAAGGTTCCAGACCGCTATTCAGGTAAAAGGCGATGTATTTCTGTTGCAGGATCTGTGTCAATCCCTGTTGGTTATCACCTGCATACTTAACCGTTGCCTGGTTATAATAGGTATTATAGTCTACGTTAACCAAAGAGTTAACAAAAGGACCTGAGATAGAAACACCCAATGGCAATGAATACGCTGTGATAGTGCCTGTTTTAGGGATACCATAGAACGACATAGATGCCTGGATGCCTGCTGTATAATAGGCTTCTGCATTACCCGTAGGGCCACTGGTGAGCCAACCCCTGTTGATAGCTTCTGCAATATTGAAACACATTTCAGTATAACCAATGATCGGTGTTTTCTCCCCTGTATAAGTTGAGAAATATCTCCAGCGGTTGATATACGCTAAGCTACCACCACCATTCTGGCTGGCTAATACACCCATATCTGCTCCGGGATCGCCACCCTTGAAAGAAGAGAACGCTGTTGGGCTACCACCTGCGGTTACGAGACCGGGTGAAGGATCGGTAGTAACAAATACCCTTGGATCCTGTAAGCTGGTTAACAAGCCTACATAAGTAGCAGAACTATTGTTCAAAGCCCCATTGGCAAAAGTGCCGGGATTAGAGGGGTAAGAATTGGTAGGATAGATCCATGTGTATTGGAGGTTATCCGTTAAACCCGTCATCACCGGGTATTTTGTAGGATTGTTGACAATGGTGGCAAACTGTTGTGCAATATTCATATCAGCTTCTGAGCTGGCTTTGTTGCTCAACTGGATCAGTACGCGTAAACGAAAAGTGTTTACTACTTTTTGCCAGGCGGTAAGGCTGTTAGAGAAATACATATCGCCGGAAAGTGTTTTGTCGTTCTTAGCGATCAATTGCGTCAAATCGATATTGGCGCTATCCAGCAAAATCAAAGAGCGCTGGAATACTACCTTTTGTGAATCGTAGGCGGGGGTTAGATTGGCTGCACCCTGTAATGCCTGCGTCATAGGTATATCACCCATTTCGAGGCTCATTTTTACAAAGAAATAAGCCCGGAAGAATTTACCCATTGCTTCATAAGGGTTCACTGCAGCAGCGCCACCTTGCAGGGCTTTCTGCTCCATGTTTACCACGTTGGTTAATGTAGCATAGTAGTTATCTCCTGAACCAAATGTGTATTGGTTATTACCAAAGTAAGAGTTGTTTTGTAACTGGTATTGGTTGGTACGATCAGCCTGTCCACCCGGTGCATCGAGCATCGTATTCAGGATACCATTGAATAACAGGTATGCCGGAACGCTGGTAGGTTTATTGGTGTTGACATTAAGATCATCAAAGCTTTTGGAACAACCACTCAACAGTACCAGGAGCACAACAGGGAGAGCGATATGTTTGAAATGTATTTTCATAACTTATTTGTGTGTTTGTTTAGAATACTACGTTTATATTAAACCCAAAACGGCGGGTAGTTGGCGTTTGTAAACCGGAAGTAGCCAATGCCGAATTGTATTGTTCAATATCGATGCCTTTGTACTTGTTGTCTTTGTAGAAATACAACAGGTTACGGCCCAATAAGGAAAGGGTTACTTTGTGCATGAACGATTTGGCGATCCATTTATTAGGAAGATCGTACCCGATCACTACTTCACGCAGTTTGGCGTATGTTTTACTGGTTAACATACCTTCTGCCACCTGTCCATAGTAGGCAGTAGCCCAGCTTTGAACCGTACTGGGAGATGCATTGGGTGCAAACTGGAGAGCTTTGTAGTTGGTTACATTACCCAGGTTATCATACGTAATAGCTGCACCATTGGATACCTGTACACCTTTACCTACATAGGTACCTTTATAAGCGCTCACACCTGCATTGGCATCATCATCTAACCTTGATTTACCGATAGCGCCTTCAATAGTGGCAATATTGGCACCACCCTGCATGGTTAAGGAATAATAACGATCGCTGATCACACCACCTACACTACCATCAAACTGGAAGCTGAAGGTGAAACTCTTATAAGTAAACTTGTTATTGATAGACCATGTATAATCCGCATTCATGTTACCCAGGAAACGGTTAACCGGATTTTTCAATGGCTTACCACCCGCATCATATACAATCTGTCCATCAGGAGATCTTACAAAGGCTGTAGAATATAACCTATCTGTTCTGTCGCCTTTGCTAAAGAAGGTATTGTATACGGTTTGTCCCGGAGGTAATTCTTTGTATACTTCTTTGTAAGTAGACCAGTTTACCAGTACATCCCAGGCAAAGTGGCGTTGACGGATAGCGGTTCCGGTTAATGAAACCTCGTACCCTGTTTTTTCTGTTTTTAAGGCATTGATATAATAGCTGGTATAACCGCTGGCAGGAGAAATCGGGTTCTGCAAAATCTGCGGGCCATCTATGTATTGGAATGCAGTAGCGCTCAATGCCAGGCGGTTCTTTAAGAAACGAACATCTACCCCTTCTTCATAGTTTACACGGTTAAAGGTTTTGATATTGGGGTCGAAGATATTAGTAGGTGAAGTAGCCGCTGCTACGTTGTTGTATGGTTTGTTGGTAGAGAACACGGATTGTAAGGAATAATCAGGACCACCATAAGGGCTCATATAGTTATTACCATACTGAGAGAAAGCAGTATTGATGGTACCCGCTGTAGAACCATTTAATTGTGTATAGGTGTTATACGGTGTAGCACCGATGGTTGCCTGTGTAGCATCTCCATGTACAGTGGCGAAAGAACCACGTACTTTCAGGAAGGAGATTACTTCTGGTAATTTCAGGTAATCGGACAATACAGAACTAACAGATACACTTGGGTAGAAATAAACGTTGTTGCCGGGAGGTAATGCAGATGATTTATCTACCCTACCTGTAGCAGAAACAGTAGCATATTTACCTAAGGACATATCCAATGAAGCATAACCACTGAGTACACGCATATCAGACCTAAAATTGTTGATCATTAAAGCGTTCAGTGAGTTGGTAAAATTGTAGATCAATGGTTGTACCAGGTAATCAGTTGAAGTGAAGTTTGAGTTATAAGAGAAGTTACGTACACTACCACCAGCTAAACCAGAGAAGGTAAAGAATTGTTTTACCTTGTAGTTATAGTTTAACTGTAGGTCTGTGTTGTTCTCGAACATATTACGACGGTCTTCTCTATAGTCACCCTGGCCCAGTGTTCTTGCATAGGTATAGGTGCCCCATGGCATTCTTTCTGAACGGAACAGATCGTAAGTAGTGATTTGTGTACGGCCAGTGATATTCAGGTGTTCATTGAATTTGAAGTTGGCAGAGATATAACCGTTGATATCTGTTTTATAATGGCCCCTTAACCAATCTTCCACCATTACCCATGGATTGTTATAATGCACGTGTTCAGGGAATGCCACTTTTACATTATTAAAGCCGGGGAGCCATTTGCCCCTGATATCCGGTGCATCTACATTCCACTCATCCCCTGTCCATACAGAAAGGTTGTATACAAGGCTGTTGGGACCGTAGGTTACATCGGGAATATTGGGTGTATAGGTTCTGTTGAAGTTGAAACTGGTATTAAAAGTTAACTTATCAGTAGGCTTATAAGAAGCGTTGGTATTGAAGTTAACAATGTCCAGCCCGGTATTGGGCACAATACCTGTTTGGTGTGATTGTGATAAAGAGTAACGCATGGTGTATTTATCACCGGTTACTGATAAGGCAATGTTATTGGTTGTTTGGAAACCCGGACGCAGAAAGCGTTGCAGGTTACTTTTACCATTTACATAACCCCTGTTGTTATACGGCGTAGGGATGATATGGCCCTGGTATTTCAAATCGCCAAAAGTAGTGGTATAGGTATTATTTGGATCGTATACACCATCGTACTGGGGTAATAATTGTCCCCTGAATTTGGGTCCCCATAACTGGTATTGTGCATCCTGTACACCACCACCAAAACCATCAGCATAGGCATATTCACCATACATACCACCACCATATAAATGCTGGGTTTGTGGTACGGCGATAAAGCCTTTATCCATAGAGTTGGTAGAATTGAATTCAACGGTATAGCCTCTGCCTTTGTTTCCTTTTTTGGTAGTGATCAGGATAGCGCCATACTGTGCCCGGCTACCATATAAGGCAGCTGCGGCAGGCCCCTTTAATACAGAATAGGTTTCAATATCATCCGGGCTGATGTTCCAGGTATCTGAACTGATGGGTACACCATCAACTACGAATAAAGTAATCTGGTTACCACGCATTAATAAGGTGGGTGTACCGAGTAATTCATCAGAAGCGCCTACTGATAAACCGGCTACTTTACCGGTTAACCCTGTTACCGGGTTAGCATCTCTTGCCTTTACCAGGTCTTCACCTTTTACTTCCTGTATCGCATAGCCTACTTTCTTTACTTCTTTCCTGATACCCAGGGCGGTTACTACTACCTCATCTATCTGGCTGGCTTTTTGTTTGAGCCTTACCAATAAAGTATTGGTTTTGCCTGACGACTTTACAACAAAATCTTTGTAGATCCCGTCTTCATAGCCCAGGAAAGAGAAGCTGATATTGTATTTACTATTGGCAGGAAGCCTTTTGAATTCAAATAAACCTTTGCTGTCTGTAACAGTAGTGTAGTTTTCATGTGTGGCTACATCCTGTGCTTTTACGGTAACGCCTTCCATGAGCTCACCTTTTTCGGTGAGTACCGTGCCTGTTACACTGGCTGTGGGCTGTTGTGCCTGCGCCTGCCAGCTACATAAGCATAAAACAAACAGCCATGTGAGTAGTTTGGTTGTTTTGTACAATTTCCTGTTCATATATAATTGTTATTGGGTTTAACGGACATACGATTCCCCTGCACCTGTTTTGTGAACAGTGCCATTGGATGTAAGGCCCTTATAGTTTAGTGGTGTGGGATGCTTATTACAAACCCTTTGTCGTTCTGATCAACCGTTACCCCGTTCATCTGGGCTATTACCTGCAGGATCGTTTGCAATGAATCTGAGGTAAGGATGGAGCCTGTAAAATATCGGTTGCTCAATTCCTGTTGATCGTATATGATATCAGTATGATAATACTGCTTTAGCTTTTCTATTACCTGTGGTAGTGCTGCATGGTTGAATACAATGGCATTACCATTCTCTTTGATGTCTGCGCTTTCTTTGGTAGCTACACTATCCTCTGCCCGGGTATTGAATTTTGACACTGTGCACAGGCTGCTCTTGATCTCGTATTTCATTTGTTGCCCGGGCAATAAGAATATGTCGGTTTTCCATCCTTTTATGCTGTCTGTTGCAGGTCGCACTACTATTTTACCCCTGTACAATTTCACCGTTACCTGTTTTGCATTCTCATACACATCGAAATAAGTACCCAATGCAGTAGTGGATATGCCTCCGGCCCTTACGGTAAAAGGTCTTGTCTTGTCTTTTGCCACTTCAAACCCTGCCTGCCCCTGTAACCAGATATCCCGTTTATTATTGATAAAAGGATGCCTGTACCGGATGGTGCTTCCTGCGGAGAGGTATACGATAGAACCATCTTCTAACACTACCTGCTGCCGGTTATGCGTGTCGTTATACCTTACCTGCCATTCGCTGGCTATGGATGTATCTTTTGTTTGGGCTGCTGCCACTGTGGAAGGCGTTATGGGATGACGGCTTTCCAAACCCCATATACCTGCTGCTACAATGATACAGGCTGCCGCTGCGGCCCACCACCTGTATTTGACAACCAGACTACTCTTACGATGCGTGGTGGCTTTCCTGATCTCCTGCAGCATCTTCCCTGTATCCACCCCCTGTAAGGGTTGGGTATCATCGGTTTCATTCCATTCTTTGGCCAGGTACATCTTTAAATGATCCGGGTGTTCATTGAAATATTTAACCACGGCATCCGCTTCTGCTGCGGTGCAGCGGTTATCAAAGAACTTATCAATCAACGACTCCGTTATATACATTGGCCTCTCTAAAAAAATTTCTATAAATGAATACGTTTACCATGCGCAGGTTCCCCTGCTGGTAACATTTAGTTAATATCGCGAGGTGTTAGGTGTTAGCCATTAGGTATTAGGTAGTTGCTCCAAGCTAATGCCTAACACCTCATACCTAACACCTAATAGCTCAAAGCTAATACCTCTCCTTTATATGCCTCAGTGCTTTGGTAATATGATCTTCCACCGTTTTAATGGAGATGGATAGCTGGCCGGAGATCTCTTTGTTGGTGAGCCCATGCATTACACGTAGCAGGATGATCTTTTTACGAACGGGCGGCAGGTTGTTTACAGCGGCTTCCAGGTAGTCCGTTACTTCGAAACTTTTTACAGGATGCTCTATGTACAACACTTCTGTATTCATGTTTTCTGTAAGGGCAGTCTGGTGCTTTCGTTCGCTTGCCTGTTTGCGAAGATGGTCTACCATTACGGTATTGGCAATGGTAAATACCTGTGTATCGAGAGAGAAGGCTTCGGACAGGTTATGCCTGTATTGCCAGAGCCTGATGAATGTTTGTTGTGTAAGATCCTGTGCAATATCCTGCGTTTTCATTCTTTTGAGAAAGAAGCGAAACAACTTTACATGCAATTGTTGATACGCTTCTACAAAGGCATCTTCACTACCATTTTTGATCGCAGTTATTTCTTGCATTGGCTACTTGGTAACTATAGCTGTTTACCAGCCTGGTTTATCAGGAGAGTGCAAATTGTATAAAAATGAGGGAACGTTAAATTATCTGAATGTTAAGAATGGCGAACGGGTAGGTATGTATCAATTCACTTATATATGTCTGTAAATGCTTCAATAATTCCATCTTTTTTTTGCAGAAATAGTACTTCTCATATTGCCGGTAAGGGGCAGGGGGTGTTTATCCTGTTACCTGATACATTTAATGGGTTTATACTGTATCTTTCTCCTCAATTCTTAAATAACGATACAATGCCCGGTTCCCTTACTACCCGACTGCTGATGATTGGTTTTTGTGCACTTTCTTTTTTACAAGCCCGTTCCGAATCCGTTGAAAACTATCACCTGTTGATTGCACCAGGAACAGTAACACAGCATTCGGTTACCTTGTTATGGGACAAACAATTTATTCCTGATAGCGCGATTTACGAGATTAGCTTAAATGGTGTAAAATATACTTCTACTACCAAAACCAACTGTACAGTTACGGGATTGCTGCCCGGTAAGTGGTACACTATTGCGCTCAGGGTTCAGCAGGATAAAGACCTGGACATTGCTAAAGTGAATACTGTACGCTTTAAAACTGCCGGCAAAGGAAGAGTGTTTAATATATTGAATTATGGCGCGAAGAATGATAGCCTTACTAAAAGCACTGCTGCCATACAGGCGGCTATTGATGCCTGCTCAGAAGGAGGAACAGTAGTAATACCCAAGGGCATCTTTGTTGCAGGGGCACTCTTTTTAAAGAGTAATATGACTTTATATCTTGAACCAGGGGCCGTGCTGAAAGGTTCTATTGATACAGCCGATTACCTGCCCATGATCCTAAACCGTTTTGAAGGATGGGAGTTAGAAACCTATGCCAGCTTGCTGAATGCAGGTACGCTTAACCAGGATGGAACGTATAATGTACACGACCTGAGCATTACAGGTGGTGGTACGATAATGGGTGGTGGCGTTCGCCTGGGTGAAGCTATGATAAAAGCCAATGGCATACGAAGC
>Ga0207739_1000066_pt1 | contig 12209 bp, 10 predicted proteins | sample LuqExpMetageno15_FD_187773 | JGI IMG/M metagenome (GOLD analysis project Ga0207739, IMG submission 187773) | Tropical forest soil microbial communities from Luquillo Experimental Forest, Puerto Rico - Sample 15 (SPAdes) | ecosystem: Environmental > Terrestrial > Soil > Tropical forest ... | reverse complement strand
CCCCGCCGCAGCAATCCTTTTGGGGACCTGTTTGGTGATGATTTTGGCGACTTCTTCGGCTCGCCCAGGTCTCAAACCATTCCTGAGCAACGTGCCAGCGGTAGCGGTGTGATCATCAGCGATGATGGATACATTGTAACCAATAACCACGTAGTAGAAGGGGCTGATGAAATAAACATTACCCTTACCAATAAAAAATCTTACAAAGCTACCGTAATAGGTACCGATCCCAGCAGTGATATAGCCGTGGTAAAGATCGATGCCAAAGGGCTTCCTTACCTGGTATATGGCAACAGTGATGAGGCCAAACTGGGTCAATGGGTATTGGCCATTGGTTATCCTTTAACACTGGATGTAACGGTTACTGCCGGTATTGTAAGTGCCAAATCAAGGAACATTGGTATCAACGGCAGAAATGGCCAGATACAGGCGCCTATTGAATCTTTTATACAAACAGATGCGGCGGTTAACCCTGGTAACAGTGGTGGTGCCCTGATCAATACCAATGGTGAGTTGATCGGTATTAACTCTGCCATAGCCTCCCCTACCGGTTCTTATGCGGGTTATTCTTATGCTATACCGGTAAATATTGTTAAGAAAGTAGTGAACGATATTGTGAAGTTTGGTATTGTACAAAGGGCTTACCTGGGTATCTCTTACCCCAATGAAGGCTTATCAGAAGAAGAAAAGAGCAAGCTGGGTATTAAAGATGGTGATGGCCTTTTTGTAATGGATGTTCCTGCAGGTGGCGCCGCACAAATGGCAGGTATTAAGAAAGGTGATTTTATTACCAAAATAAATGGTGTTACCATTAATTCAAGCGGTGAGTTGCAGGAACAGGTTTCCCGTTACAAACCCGGAGATAAGATTACTGTTACTTACAGGCGTGATGGTAAAGAAAATACCGTAAACGTTACCCTGAAGAACAAAGTAGGTAATACAGATGTAGTGAAAGAAGTAAGCCTGATTGATAAGCTGGGTGCTGATATGGATAATGTAGATAAGAAAGTAGCGGCAGCCAATGATATTGCGGGTGGTGTGGTAGTAAAGAAAGTAAAAGATGGTTTACTGAAAAACACCAAGATGCAGGATGGCTTTGTGATTACGAGTGTGAATGACCAACAGGTAAAAAACCTGGACGAATTGAAAGCAGCGCTTAATGATGCGAAAGGCGGTACCGTTAAAATAGGTGGTATTTATCCTGGCTATGAAGGCACTTACGCTTACCCGCTGAACCTGGGTGATGAGTAAGGTTTTAGGTATTAGCTGTTAGCTATTAGGTTATAAGAAAGGCCGGCAAATAAATTTGCCGGCCTTTTGCATGGTTACTACTACCCTGTAACCATCAGGGTCGAGTAATGTTGTTGCATTGGATTGCCAATAAGGATTCTTAGCGGTTACCTGCTGCACCTGTAATTCCACGGCATGTTGTAATATTTTTGCATAAGCTTCATAGGAGGCTGCGTAAAATACCAGCAGGTCATCCACGTCAGGCGTATGTTGGGGTGCTTCGTTGGATATAGTAAATTCAAGATGCCAGCTCTCTCCCGGTATGCCGATAAAAACACCATCGTAATTACTATGGTTTTTGAAACTACCTAATACTTCAAAGCCTAAGAGGCTTGTATAAAAGTCAATGATCGGTTGTAAAGAAGATGTGTGCCTGGCAACTCTCAGTATCATAACAAGCAATTTATGTTATATTCAATTCCCTATCGCATTATCTCAACTACTTCAAATCATCTCCCGAAAAGCTCATTGGCAGTAACGAAGTAGCCTTATCAACCACATATACCTTTCCTTCCATACCACTCAAGATCAACCGTACAGGTTGTTTGTAGCGGCTCTCCTGCTCTGCCAGGCTTTGCCTGCAGATACCACAGGGAGAAACAGGGCGATCGCTCTCCCCATTCAGGTTATGATAACTGATAGCAATGGTTTTAATGGGCTCATTGGGATACATAGCTGATGCGGTGGACAACAACACCCTCTCTGCACAAATGCCCGCCGGGTAGCTGGCATTTTCCTGGTTAGTGCCCCTTACGGTTTCTCCATTGTTTAGCCGGGCAAAAGCCCCTACCTGGAAATGAGAATAAGGCGCATAGGCCAATGCGGTTGTTTTCCTGGCTTCTGCCAACAGGAAGGCATCTTCCGGTGCTAGTTCATGAATAGAATCGTATACCTCAAATTGAAAACGATACTCCTGGTGATGCATAGTAAGTAAAAATGATTTTAGATAAAAAAGTCCTCAAAGGCTGGCTTTGAGGACTCTCTTTAATAAAAGAAATGGTAAGGTAATTATTTTATACCATTGAACAAACGTTTCCAGCGTGGGCCTCCATTCCAGCTAAACCAGATGAGTGAGGCTTTACCCACAACATGGGTTTCGGGTACAAAACCCCAGTAACGGCTATCCTGGCTGCGATGGCGGTTATCCCCCATCATCCAGTAATAGTTGTATTTGGTAGTATAGGTGGTAGTTTCTTTACCGTTGATGATATACTTGCCATTCACCTCTTCCAGTGTATTGCCCTCGTAAACCGTAATCAAGCGGCGGTATAAAGCGATGGTTTGTGGGGTAAGCTGTAAGGCTTCGCCCTTGGCAGGTATTTTAAGCGGCCCGTAATTATCAACTGTCCATTGGTAATTGGTAAGGTCGTTCGGGAAGGTTTCTCCCCTTTCATTTTTCAGGTAACGGGTAACAGCGATTACATTGGGTAGTTTTTTTATCTTCTCTATCCCTTCCGCTGTAGTATTGATAAAAATAGAATCGCTTTTATCACTCAATTCCATGTAATCAGGTTCCTGTGGCTCGGGTAGAATATCCAATTTGGCATCATGTAAAATGGGCTTATCCTCGGTAGATACCAGTTTAATCTGCAGTTCCTCCTTAATGAAATCATTACTTAATAAAAGTCCGTCGGCATTTCTTTTTCCATCGGTCCTTACAATATATTCTGTTTGCGATCCCGGTGGTACCTCTGCCGGCTGGCCATTCACATACAATACACTGTTCTTTACCTGTATCACATCGCCACCAACGCCTGTACAACGTTTAATATAATTATCCGTTTTATCATAAGGGTGTACGAGTATAGGGTATTCAGCCATTAGCTTTTCACGATCGCCATTATACATACCTCGCAGTATATCATAATAAGGCCTTGCACTTCCATAACCGGGTAAATTGATAATGGTATCGCCGGCAGGGAAGTTAAATACCACTACATCATTGCGTTTTACCTCTGTCCATCCCGGCAAACGTTTGTAAGGCAACTGTACCCACTTTACATAAGAAGGAGTGGTAACAGAGAAAGGCATGGTATTATGTACAAATGGAAAAGAAATAGGCGTAGTAGGTATACGGGGGCCATAACTCATTTTACTTACAAACAGGAAGTCATTTACCAGTAAGGTCTTTTCCATACTTTCTGTAGGTATCACATAGGCCTCAAATACAAAGGTTCTGATAATAGTGGCAGCCACTACCGCAAATACACCGGCATCTATCCATTCACGGCTGGGTGGTTTCTTATACCGGGTATACACCGGGGTACCGCCCCATTTTACCTGCCGGGAAAAACCAAGGTATGGCAGGTAGATAAAGGGTACAAATACCGTCAGCGTGTGATCTACCACGGTCATCTTCCCAAAATGCATTACATAAATAATCGTGATCCATAGGGTGATGAATTGGCCTGCTACGGGAATCAGTTGCAGCCAGAACCATATTCTGCGAATATTACACTGGTTAACGATCAGCCAGGTATTGTACAAAGGTATCAGGGCTTTCCAGGGTGTAATACCGGATTTCTTAAACATGCCATATAACCCTATATGCCAGCCTATGATGTAAATAATAAAAAAAGTCCAACCCATAATCAATTTTTAAGTGACGCAAAAATAAAGGTATCAATGAAGACGGTTGTTTTTAATTTACCGCCCCATTGTAGGTAGCATTTATAATACGATTATTACAGGTAAACTGTTAAAAAAAAGATAACAGGGCTGTTATTTACACATAGCTTTCCACATCGCTTTCTACGATGGTTTTGCCGGAGAGTATGATGAGGCGTTCTACCACATTACGTAATTCCCTGATATTACCGGTCCAGTTATGCTTTTGCAGCGCTTCTATTGCTTTTTTATCAATGCTTTTCCGGGCCTGCCCGTATTCATCTGCAATATCCTGCAAAAACTTCTCTACCAGTAGAGGTATATCGTTCCTGCGTTCATTTAAAGAGGGTACATGGATCAGTATTACACTTAGCCGGTGGTACAAATCGAGCCGGAAGAGTTTATCCTCTACTTCTTTCAACAGGTCTTTATTGGTGGCAGCGATAATTCTTACATCTACTGCAATCTCTTTATCTCCTCCTACACGTGTTATCTTGCCTTCCTGTAAGGCACGCAATACTTTTGCCTGTGCACTCAGGCTCATATCCCCTATTTCATCGAGGAACAGGGTTCCTCCATTGGCCTGTTCAAATTTGCCGATACGTTGTTTAATGGCCGAGGTAAAAGAGCCTTTTTCGTGGCCAAACAGTTCACTTTCTATCAGTTCACCGGGTATAGCAGCGCAATTGACTTCTACCAGTGCGCCTGTATTGCGGTTGCTCTTTTCGTGTAACCAGCGGGCTACCAGTTCTTTACCACTCCCATTCTCTCCCGTTACCAATACCCTTGCATCGGTGGGGGCTACTTTATCGATCGTGTCCTTTATTTTCAGTATCCCTTCGCTCTCTCCTACTATGGGTTGTACCTTACTGGCTTTGCGTTTTAATACTTTGGTTTCTTTTACCAGTGTGTTCTTATCCATCGCATTGCGGATGGTGATTAATAACCGGTTAAGATCGGGTGGTTTGGAAATATAATCGAATGCGCCTTTTTTAACCGCGTCTACCGCTGTTTCAATGGTACCATGCCCGCTGATCATAATAACGGGTACATCGGCATTGGCTTCTGTTGCTTTCTGCAAAAATTCAATACCATCGAGCTTGGGCATTTTAATATCGCACAGCACCACATCGTAGGTAGTAGCAGAGAATTTGGTGAAGCCTTCTTCTCCATCTGTGGCTTCATCAACCTTATACCCTTCATTGGTAAGGATATCTTTCAATACATTCCGGATGGCACGTTCGTCGTCAATTATTAAGATATGGGGCATAATGTGTGGTGTTATTAGTTTCTTCGATAATGCATCATGTGCTTGTTATAGTAATCTTCACCGGTGATCACTTCTATATCAGAAAAATAAAAGTCGCTAACATTCTGGGTAATAATACAATGGCATTTGTTTTCTTTGGCGGCATAGTATTGAAGCCCATCTTCAAAATCTTCTATCGCCGTATGTTCCAGCACTTTTGCCACTGCGTCAACAGTATTGCCTGCAATGGAGAGATACTTACTTAATACTTTTATCTTTTGTTTGGCTACAGCCGTGCCCGACTTTTTCTCTGCAAAATAAAAGGCTATTGCCAGGCTAACAGGTGTGGTAAAGAGGTGATAGTTAGCAAACTCGGCCTGGCTTAATATGCGGGAAGAATACGGGAACAAAGGGTATTCTTTATTGATTACGGATACAATGATATTGGCATCTAAGAATAACCTCATTTCCGGGATTCGTAGTATTCTTTTTTAGTGTCTTTAAGGCTTCTTTTTTCGGTATGGTATTCGGCAGGCCCTTCGGCAACTTCATTTACCCAACTGGCAACAGGAAAGTCTTCAAATGAATAGGCATCGGCAGCCACCGCTTTCTTTAAAAGAAGCTCGGTTAGCCGGGATAAGCTCATATTGTTTTTTGCAGCAAACCGTTTGGCTTCTGCAATCACATCTTCATTAAAACTTAAGGTTACTTTGGTATCCATAACAGTTTGTTATGAGGGCAAAGATAGTTAATACGTAGCACTTTAAAAAACAATACGTGTACTTTTTAGGATGTTATTATCAATAAAAATCCCGAAGATTAACAGTAAATCTTCGGGATGCTTTATAATAAAATGAGCTGTTATGGTAATTATTTCTATTTCTTCTGGTACAGTACCTCTTTTACCAGTTTAACCGTTCTTTCCACATCCGGAATGGCTAAAGCAGCCAGGTTAGGTGCATAGTGCATAGGCGCATCTGCACTGGTAATACGACGGATAGGTGCATCCAGGTAGTCAAATCCTTCTTTTTGTATGCGGTAAGTAATCTCGGAGCTTACAGAAGCAAATGGCCACTGCTCTTCCACGATTACCAGGCGGTTGGTTTTCTTAACACTTTCCAGGATAGTTTGCCAATCCAGCGGGCGGATGGTTCTCAAATCGATCACTTCTGCGCTAACGCCTTCTTTTTCCAGCTCAGCAGCAGCACCCAATGCCACTTTCATCATCTTGTTGAAAGATACGATGGTTACATCGCGGCCTTGTTTCTTTACATCGGCCTTACCCAATGGAATGTAGTATTCCTCTTCAGGAACCTCGCTTTTATCACCATACATTACCTCGCTCTCCATGAACATAACGGGATCTTCTTCGTAACGGATAGCTTGTTTCAATAAACCTTTGGCATCGTACCCATTGGAAGGAGAAACTACTTTTAAACCCGGGATATTAGCGTATAAACTTTCGAAAGCAGTAGAGTGTTGTGCACCCAATTGGCCTGCGCTACCGTTTGGTCCGCGGAATACTATCGGACAACCGATCTGGCCACCGCTCATTGCGAGCATTTTAGAAGCAGTATTTAAGATCTGATCTAATGGTAATACGGCAAAGTTCCATGTCATGAACTCTACGATGGGGCGTAAACCATTTTGAGCAGCACCCACAGCTACAGCCGCAAAACCCAATTCGGCAATAGGCGTATCAATTATACGTTTGGCTCCGAACTCAGCCAGCATACCCTGGCTTACTTTATAGGCACCGTTGTATTCAGCAACTTCTTCACCCATTAAAAATACCCTTTCATCTCTTCTCATTTCCTCACTCATGGCCTCACGCAGAGCTTCTCTAAAAGCAATTGAACGCATAATTGATGTGTATTAAAAATTTACGAGTGGCAAAAATATACGTTTATGAAGTACAAAGCGCAACCACTACCAAACTTATGGCAACAAAAATCCCCGCAACCGTTTGCTTGCGGGGATTTACCAGTTAAATAAGCTGTTTACCGGTTAAAACACATTATAACTAAAGCTCACATAGTAGATACCACCCACCTGTGCATTACCAAAACCATTGATATAATATTTATTCAACAGGTTGGTAGCACCTAGTTTCACCAATGATTTCATAGCCGGGAATTTATAGCTTATCTGTCCATCCAGGGTGCCGATTGCATTCACATCGCCCTGGCCGAAAGTAGCCTGGTAGTGGAAAGCATCCTGCCAGCGGTAGATAATATTAAAGCCCCATCTTTCCTTATGGCCAAAGCCGGTATTGCCCCAGGTAAGATTGCTGCGGTATTTGGGTGTGTTGAAATAGGTAACAAAACCATCGGGCTGATCGGTGATCTCATCTGAATAGAAATTGGCGCCAATGGTAAAGTTGCGGGGCAACAGGTAATCTATTGAAATACCATACCCCCTTGTTTTTACAGTTCCTGTGCTATTGGTAGAAACACTAAAGGCCCTACCGGTAGCCAACTGGTATACATTGGTAGCCCCGATAAAATTATCGTAGCTCGCCATATAACCATATACGTCTATTAAGAACTTGCCGCCTACTAATCCTTTGTAGCCCACTTCGTAAGAAGTAGAGGTTTCAGGTTTAAACTCTCCAAAGGCTTGTTGTACCAATACAGCGGGGTTACCGGTGGCCTGGTACTGTTGTACACTGGCTACGGTATACACCGGTGAAGTATTAAAATGATAGAAGTCTCTTAGTTGTGGCAAACCACCTATGAGGTAAGTACCGGCGTTGACCTGTAGGTTGATCCATTGGTTTTGAGTAGAAGGGAACCGATAGGCCTGCTGGTAAGAAAAACGAAGGTTATGGTCTTTGGCCAGTTTTACTACGGCAGAAGCACGGGGTGTAAAGCGGCCTTGAAAATTGGTATTCTTATCATAACGGCCGGATACGGTTAGTTTCACATAGTCGTTGAACAGCTTTTGAGACAACTGTGCATAGGCACCTACTTCGTTGATCTTGATAACACCTGCAGTATCTGCAAATAAAGTACCCTGGGAGTTTAGTACATACTGCTTCCAGTTACCCCCTATTAAGAACTCGGTGCCGCTTTTTGCGAGGCCCAGGGCATCGGTAAAATTGTACTGGCCTTCTGTATTGTACAGTGCAGTTTTGTCAACAAACTGGGCGCCGCCTTTTACAATAGGGGTTTGTACAATGTGTTGAAAGATGGGGTTATCGGGTAAAAAGCCGGTAGGCCTGCCCTGGTCAGCAAAAGCCCTTGCAGCATTATGAGCAGCCATATCGCTGGCGCCTGTTAAACGGGCCTGCATATAGGCTTGTCCATATTGTGCATACCAACCTGTTGATCCACCACTGGGTTTCCAGGCTTCGTTAAAATATCTTGCTGCGATGGTGGCGTTGTAGGAATCGCCGGCATCTTCCTGGGTAGTATAGGTACGCAAAAACCAGTTCTTTGATTTGAGCTCAAACTTGTATTGGCCTATTTTAAAGTTCTTTAAAGAATATCGGTCTGTTCCGGTATACACGCTGTTACCGGTACCATAATAAGCCACTAAGGAAGCTTCCAGGTCGTTGGTGAGTTTGTAATACAAGCCACCGCCCAGTTTCACATTCACGGTATTGGGGTCGATCACGTATTTTTCCTCGTAGCCTGTTCTGGATACATATTGCGAAGTAGATACGGTACTCAATATACCATTGATGTATGGAGCAGGTACATTATAAGGGGGCGCCTGTAAAGCAGCGCCTACTAACTGTAATACAGGATAGATAGCCGCATTGGTTTCATCCCCGTATACATTCACCCCATCATAATTGGGATCGGTGGTTCTTGTACCACCCACCACATGGCCTGTTGTTCTATCGCCACCCGGGCCCGGTACATAATCAGATTGGTTGTTGGCCAGCCAGTCCTGCGCCTGTGTAAACTGTGCCGTTATCTTGAAGGCAAACTTCTCCGATACTTTTTGGCCCCAGCGTACACTCCAGTCATAAAAAGCCGCACGGTTGCGCTGGTAGCTATCGATATGGTTTACGCCTTGTTTAATTTCAAAGCTCAGGCCCTGGTATTTAAACGGATCCTTGGGATTGATGAGTAAGGTACCATTCATACCACCGGGTCCGTATAAGGCAGAAGATGCACCGGAGAGCAATTCCATATTGTCTACATCCAGTGAGGTTAGCCCCACAATACAGCCCACAGAAAAGTTCAATCCCGGCGCCTGGTTATCCATACCATCTACTATCTGGTTTAAGCGTAGGTTACCACTGCTGTTAAAGCCGCGGGTACTTACACTTTTAAACGTTAAGCTGGCGGTAGTAACATCTACTCCTTTCAGGTTACCGATCATATCATAATAATTGGTAGCCGGCGAAGTACGGATAGCCGCACTGCTCACCCGTTCAATAGACACGGGCGATTCCAGTATTCTTTCCGGCACGCGGGAAGCGGCTACTACTACTTCGTTGCCCAATACATAACCGGGTAGCATTTCCACATCAATGCTTTGCCCTCTGTATTCTACTTCTTTAGTGGTAAAACCGATAGAAGAGAACACCAGGGTAAAGGGAGGCTTTTGTGTGGTAGTAAAATGGAAGTTACCGTTATCATCCGTAAAAGTGCCTGCTGAACTTCCTTTTATGGTAACAGATACAGCAGCTACAGATTCTTTTGAATTGACATTCTTAACGGTACCGGAAATAGTGGTTAATTGTTGTGCTTGCAACACCTGCGAGAATAGCAGGCCCACCAGCACAAGGCATAGGTTGGAGAATTTTCTCATAATGGCGAGTTTTATTACATAGCAAAGTACCAATACTTATAATGGCATAAAAATTTAATTTGTACACAGATAGTAACCTGTTGTTGAGAAAAAATCAGGCCTATACAATAGCCAATTAAACTACCGCCTTTACATTTGCGCCATGTCAACATTTCAATTCCCCCAACAAACCAATTACTATAAAGGAAAAGTAAGAGACGTTTATACCATTGGCAACGATACGCTTGTAATGATCGCCAGCAATCGTATATCGGCGTTTGATGTGATACTGCCGCGTCCCATTCCTTTTAAAGGACAGGTATTAACACAAATAGCTGCACACATGCTGGAGGCAACCAGGGACATTTGCCCCAATTGGTTAACGGCCACCCCGGCACCCAATGTAAGCATCGGTAAACGTTGTGAGCCATTCAAGATAGAAATGGTGGTAAGGGGTAATTTGACCGGCCATGCCTGGAGAACCTATTCATCCGGCAAAAGAACACTTTGTGGTGTTGCTATGCCGGAAGGATTAAAAGAAAACGACTACTTCCCTACCCCTATCATCACGCCTTCTACCAAAGCGGCAGAAGGGCATGATGAGGATATCAGCAAAGAAGACATTATAGCACAGGGATTGGCGAGTGCAGCAGACTGGGCCATACTTGAAAAGTATACCCTTGCTTTGTTTGCCCGTGGTAAAGAGATAGCCGCCAAGCAGGGATTGATACTGGTGGATACCAAGTATGAATTTGGCAAGATCGGCGATACCATTTACCTGATGGATGAAATACATACGCCTGATAGTTCCCGCTATTTTTATGCAGATGGTTTTGAAGAAAGGCAAGCTACAGGTGAAAGACAAAAACAATTGAGTAAGGAGTTTGTACGCGAATGGCTGATCGCGAATAACTTTATGGGTAAGGAAGGGCAGACTGTTCCTGTGATGGATGATGAATGGGTGAACACTATTTCGAAGAGATATATTGAGCTGTATGAGAAGGTGATTGGGAAGGCTTTTGTGCCGGAGGAGTTGAGTGAGGAGGAGACGTACCAAAGGATTATTGCGGCGTTGAAGTAGGCTAGAGAGGGTTGCCTGGTTTACGGGTAACTGTACAATTGTTATAACAGTATTGAGCCACCCGATGGGTGGCTTTTTTGTTGGGGTGATGTGGAGGTGGGGCCGACTATTGGTTGGGTGTGGGTAGGGGTAACCAGGGACCTGATAGGGAGTCCATAGAGACTTTATAGGGAGTTGATAGGGACTTGTATTCATTTTAGCTTCACATATTTGCATTTTTTTTAAGTATATCACTCTTTTATTCATATAAAATAAATAGTAAATTGGTTGGAATAAAACAACCAGATGGCAATAATAAGAGGTGTTATCCGACTTAAGGGTAAAGTTGGGAATCTTGTTTTCACGGAGCGTAACGGCACAGCGTATGCTAAAGACGCCGGGCCTAAAGGCGATGACTATGATCTTTCGGAAGGGAGCAAAAAAAGTGGTAAGGACTTTGGGGCTTCCCAAACAGGCCGGGGATTGCTTCATCAAGGTTTTAAACCCTTTATTAAGACAGTTGCAGACGCACGGATGGATAATCGTTTGAAAAGTGTTACGATTAAGGGTATTAATACCGGGCCTGTAACCTTACAAGGTAAACGGAAAGTAACCGATGGGGATGTGGGTTTGTTAAAAGGATTTGAGTTTAATGGAGAGACGTGTGTTGGAAACCTGATAGGTTGCCTGCCTTTGATCGACATTGATCCCAAGAGTAATATTACCATTGGATTGCCTAATATGCGAATAGAAGATCTATTTTTTGCACCGGGGGATGCTGCTGATGCAATTCTACAATTCAGGTGTTGTTCGTTTTTCTTTGATGAGGGCCTATGTTATTTCGCTATGCCGGAAGACCTGGTTATTCCATTGGGGAAGGCGAGTTTTCCGGGGGCTGATGTAAGTTTGGCTATTACGGAAGAGACTACGGAAATTCCAGATGATTATGTAATCATGATTGCGTGGACTATTCAATTTGCTGCTGCGGATGGTGGTATTATCCGTGACAAGCAGTATTATGCAGGTAGTATTTTACAGTCTGTGTACATTAAAGATGGGAAGATTGTTGTATTTCAATACCCGGAACCAGTTAAGAAAGAAATGCCTGTTGAGGATTTGAACCGTGCGGCCTGGAAGATGAGAGATAATGGTTAGTGGTTAATTGTCAATTGTCAATTGTTAATTGTTAATGAAAAGCGGAGCTTGTTTAGGGCTCCGCTTAGGTGTGAGGCTATTTTTATGCTATTTCGCGGCGGG
>Ga0207739_1000065_pt1 | contig 12220 bp, 9 predicted proteins | sample LuqExpMetageno15_FD_187773 | JGI IMG/M metagenome (GOLD analysis project Ga0207739, IMG submission 187773) | Tropical forest soil microbial communities from Luquillo Experimental Forest, Puerto Rico - Sample 15 (SPAdes) | ecosystem: Environmental > Terrestrial > Soil > Tropical forest ... | reverse complement strand
CACCCAATACCGCTTTCAGGGGGTTTGGCGGGCCACAGGGTATGTTTGTAATAGAAGCCGCTATTGCCAAAGCGGCTGATGAACTGGGTATCGATGCCCGTGTAATACAACAGCGCAACCTGCTGCGCACGGGTGATGAACTCTCCTATGGGCAAAAGGTTGTAAGCGAAGCACATGAATGCTGGAATAAGGCAGCTGAACTATACCAGCTGGAGACCCTTACAAAAGAGGTAGCCGTATTCAATGAACAACATACACTGTATAAAAAAGGATTGGCTACCATGCCCATTTGTTTTGGCATTTCATTCACCAATACCCTGATGAACCAGGGTCGTTCCCTGGTGCATGTGTATACGGATGGCAGCGTGGTAGTAAGCACCGGGGCGGTAGAGATGGGCCAGGGCGTGAATACCAAGATGGTACAGGTAGCAGCCCATGTATTCTCTATTGATCCGGAGAAGGTGAAAGTAAACAGCACCAATACCTATCGCATTGCCAATACATCCCCTACAGCGGCGAGCGCCACTGCTGACCTGAACGGACGAGCTACCCAAATAGCCTGTATGGCCATACTGGATCGTTTAAAAGAAGTAGCGGCCAATGAACTGCAAACAACACCGGAGGCCATTACACTGCAAGAGGGATTTGTTTGTGTGCATGGTACCCGAACAGAGATGGACTGGAAGAAGCTGGTGATGACCGCTTACATGAAAAGAGTAAGCTTATCTGAACATGGGCATTATGCCACACCGGAGATCAAATTTGATAAGACCAAAGAAAAGGGACATCCCTTTGCTTACCATGTATATGGCACGGCTATTATTACCGCAACGATTGATTGCTTGCGTGGTACTTATACAGTTGACAGTGTAAACGTAGTACACGATTTTGGCAGCAGTATGAACAAGGCCATTGATCTCGGCCAGATTGAAGGAGGCATTGTTCAGGGTATCGGCTGGATGACACTCGAAGAGATCGTGTATGATGCCAATGGAAAGCTACGCAGCAATGCACTCTCCACGTATAAGGTACCGGATATCTATTCCGTACCCAAAGAGATCAATATTGCATTTTTAGAAACCGACAAAGACAACCTCGCGATCTTTAAAAGCAAGGCCGTAGGCGAGCCCCCACTGATGTATGGCATCGGTGCCTACTTCGCGCTTCGTAATGCCATTAAAGCATTCAACCCCCATACATCCATAGGCTTTAATGCGCCTATGACGCCGGAGAAGGTGCTGCTTAGCCTATATGAGCACCAGGAAGTTGTAAGTAATAAGTATTAAGTGATAAGTTATTAACGGCTTTTACTTATTACCTAAAACCCATAACCTAACACCTAACCCAGGTACTTCTTCAATTCCCCTTCTATGGTTGCGCAGGGAATAAACATCGGCTTCTTTTCAATATGGATGATGATCGCCTTTTCTTCTGTGGTATAATTGCCTTCTATCTCACCCAGGGGAGTTGATAAAGTAAAGTTGCCCTTTTCAATATCACCCCGGAACACACCACCGGCTTTGGCAATAGCCAGCCTGGCTTTGTCTACTACTTCACTAACGGTTGCACTAAAGTTGATGGTAAAATCGCACGCCATAAAAAGATCAGATGGTTAGATGGTAAAGTAAAGGAAAAGTTTGCGTATGCAAAGGAAACAAATTATTAATGTTACCTATTGAATAAGATGTATATAATGACTGCCTAAGACGTGGCATTAAAAAAGGAACAAGCGTTCAGCAAGAAATATTTTTCGCAAGAGATACATCTTTATTTTTATAAATCATAAATTAAGGGAAGGCTGCTTAATTCATCTCTATAACTCTTCCATTGGGGTATCCATTTGTTGAGATAGCCTGTGAAGCGATCGTTATGCCGTCGCTCCAATAAATGTATCATCTCGTGCACTATAACGTATTCAAGACAGTGCAATGGTTTTTTAGCTAATTCAAGGTTTAACCATATACGCTTTGCTTCTATATTACAAGTACCCCATTTAGTTTTCATACGCTTGATCCCAAAATCATTCACTTTAACAGGAATGATCTTTTCCCATTTTTGAATATAGGCAGGTATCAGCTCTTTCATTTCGTTACGATACCACTGATGCAGTATGTATTGACGCTGCAGAGTATCAGTATTCGGTTTCACGTATAAATCAAGATGTTTATTATTTAATATAACCCTTGCCGGTTCATACACTTCAAAGATGCGAAGCAGGTATTTTCTCCCCTGAAAATAATGCGTCTCCTTATTAAGAAATTCCCGGGGGCTCTCTCTTTCCTGGTTGCGAATCTTTTGTTGCTGTTGCCTGATCCAGGACAATTTAGAAATTGCATATAACCGTATTGTGTCTTCGCTAATATGCATAGGCGCAGCAATACGTACTTTCCCATCTGGCGGCAAAACACTCAGGTGTAGATTCCTTATACGTTTTTTCACCAACTCTATATCAATATTTGCTAATTGCATAGTTATTTCAAATATTCGTCCTGTTCTTTTATTACATCAAAAACTTTAACTGTTTCATCAAAATCCTTCAACCGTTTATAAATCTCCTCTTTAATTGTATTCTCTTTGGCCCTATCCCCCTTCCATCCACTGGGCGCGTATTCAGCAACAGCTTCGTGTACCATCAGGGTTTTTTCGATATCCTCTTCAAAATGATGATATAAGGCCACTTTAGCAGGGGTATCAAGTTCTTTAGGCGTATCTGAAGCCTTCCCTTCCTGTACCTGTGCAGCCATTTCGGCAATCTTTTTTAAATAGGTCTCATAATCTATAGCTTTTGCTTTACGTTGTTTGATAATCTCAGACAATAACAAACTCATCTTCTCAAAGAATACGGGGTCAGTTAATTGTTCTTTAACAATCCTGGTGCGTACGTTATTCTCAATGGTTTCTGCCATTGCCTCTCTATCATTCCGGATAGAAGAAGGCAATGTTTCCACTGCTTTATCCAGTCCTGCTTTTACAATGATCTCCAGTAAAGGCCAGCTTTCAAATTCAGATATTTTCCTGGGTTCGTCTGCTTTTATATAATTATCGATCAGGTGTCGCATATCAGCCTCATAATCCTTAATATCCAGTTTTTCACTGCTGGCATTCTTAATGGCTTCTCGTAATTCAACATAGAATTTTAAGCGGTTATCGATATGCTGTATTTCATGTGTGCTATACCCGGCAGCTTCCATTTCATCGGCAAGATTGGCATAGGCACGAATGAATGCTACTGTTTTCCTATACAATTCCTGCCTTAAAAATTCGCGCGCTTTTAAGTCCTCTGGCAACTCCGTATTACCACAGAAATAATAACGATAATCAGCATCACTCCTGGGATTAGGAACAGGCTCACAGATCAGTTCCAGTTGTTCCAATACCATATCAAGTCTTGTCCGCCCTTTTTCCAGCCGGGACTGTAGTAATATATCGCAATCCTCTTTTTTGAACCCGTCATAAGCCAATTCAGAAGTATACACTTGTATAGCACCCGTTCCCTTATCATTCACCAGGTTTTTAAATAAGTCCTTATAGTCAACGATATAGCCTAACTCTTTATCTTCCGTATCTAATCGGTTAACGCGGCAGATCGCCTGGAATAAACCATGATCCTGCATAGATTTATCAATGTAGAGATAGGTGCAACTTGGCGCATCAAAGCCAGTAAGTAACTTAGATACTACTATCAGCAGTTTCATTCTTGCCGGGTACCTGATAAACAAGTCTTTTGTTTCTTCTTCGTATGTTTCAGTTGATTTCTTACCCAGCAAGTTGACATACATATTATAGATCGCCTGCTTTTCCGTCTCAGAATTCTCTCCCGTTTCTTCATTCACCACATCCCGTGTAGTTGGATTATAGCTGGTTATGATGCCGCATTTCCCTTTTAAAGGTGTATGTTGAAACAATTCATAATACTGGCAGGCTTCATAAATACTGCCAGCAACCAGTATAGCAGTCCCTTTATCGTCATTCAGCCGTGGCTTTACACTAAAATCCATGATAATATCGTTCACCACCTGGTTCATCCTGCTTTTGGAGCTAAGCACTTTTTGCATTGTGCCCCAATGTTTTTTTAGTATTGCTTTCTGGAAATCATTCAATCCTTTTGTTTTAGCCTCGAACCATTTGTCAACATTCTCCTGCGAACTGATTTGCTGGTCAATATCACGTGCTTCATAACCCAGGTCAAGTATAACCCCATCTTCCACAGCCTCATTGAATTTATAGGTATGGATATACCTGCCGAATACTTCCAGGCTGGTTTGCTTGTCTCTCTTTAAAAGCGGCGTACCAGTAAAACCGATAAATACAGCATTTGGCAGTACTGTCTTCATTACTTTATGCAACCTTCCGCTTTGTGTACGATGACACTCGTCTACAAAAATAAATAGTTCCCCTTTTATTATAGGTGGATTCTCCTGCAGCTCTTTGATAAACTCATCAAATTGTTTCTCCGGGCTTTTACCAAACTTATGCACCAGGCTGCACAAAAGACGTGGGGACGGTTGGCTGAGTTTATACATCAGGTCTTTACCGTTCTTCGCTCTTTCCATGGTTTTCTCACCAGCATTGGAAAACACTCGCTTGATCTGCGTATCGAGTTCTGTCCGGTCAGTGATAATAGCAATACGAGCATGAGGATTATTAGCCAGTATCCATTTAGCCAGCATTACCATGGTAATACTCTTACCAGATCCCTGAGTATGCCAGATAATGCCGCTTTCTTTGCGGGCTACATGTTGCTGGGCCGCTTTAATACCAAAATATTGGTGGTAACGGGGTAATTTCTTTTTGCCATCATCGAAAAGAACGAAATCATGTATGATTTCCAGGAAGCGTTCTTTGTTACAAATCTTTTTGAGGTATTTATCCAGCAGTTCAGGTTCATATACCTGTTCATCCTCCCGCCATTTGAGATAATACTTGGCGCTGGTTTCAATGGTACCATAGCGAAGCCCCTCACTTTCATTACCCGCAAAACAAAACTGTATAGTACTAAAGAAATCTGGTATGAACTCTTTTTGCTGATTCGTCAGGTTTTGCCGAATGCCCTGACTGATATCTTTGCTACTCTTTTTAAGTTCTATCACTGCCAGCGCGATACCATTTACATATAATACAATATCCGGTCTTTTTTCATGATTACCCTTAATGGTTACTTCTTCGGCTATGTAAAAATCGTTGTTAAGCGGTTGATTCCAGTCGATCAGCCAAACGGTTTCGGTATGTTTATCTATATTTTCTTTTACCGGCACACCATAATACAACAGCTCATATACAGCCATATTATTAAAGTACAGGTCACGCTGATGATTATTTGCTTCACTACGCAATCTGTCAATCGCTTTGCTGATTAATGTATCTGAATAGCCTTGCTTGTTCCTGAGAAATTCCTTTAGCGGGATTTCCTCAATGTTACTGTTATTGGTACGATCCTGCAGATTGCCTTCAAACAAAGGCAGGTAGTCCATTTGTTGCTGGAATAGTTTAACGATTCGATTTTGGGTAATACGTTCACTGTTCATATCAATCGTATTTTACCGGTTAGAAGGGTTTGCATCATTCCTGATTTGATGAGGCGGTATTTTTGGAGTTTGGATTGTAAGGCACTTATATCCAAGTCCATATCAGATAAAATGTTGGCGATATATATCTGATCATCCAAAGAAGGAATCCATATTTCCATTTTTTCAAAATCTGTCTTATTAATCAGAGGAAGCACTTGCTCACTGGCAGATGCCCTAATTTGTGGAACCAAAAGCAGCAACTGATAATACAGATAATCAGTTGAATAAAATTCATTAGGTAGTATCGCATTTATCTGTTGATTCGACGCCAATTCTACTGAAGAAATACCAACCTTACCTATTGATCCAATACATGTAAATAAGATACTGTTTTTAGGAAGCTTTCTTGAAATCGAGAATCCTTTCAATGACAGCTTCTTTTCTGAGTCTATTATGTGCTTCCCTTTTCCCAGATCAATGGGGCTAACAAAAAGGAATTCATTACCATAATTTGCCAAATCATTAGTCGGAGGAGTACTTCCCGTAATTATTGTAGCAATTTCACCCAATCTTTTTATCTCCCATCCATCTTTAGGCTTAAGCAATTCTTGCATAACGCCTTGCTTAATATACTCCTTTTTGGCAATAAGTTTTTCCAAGCTACGAATAAGGGCATCAGTATCAGAGAGAGCAGTGGCGATAGCAGTTTGTTCAGTAATGGTTGGAGGAATAGGAATGTGATATCGACCTATTGCGATTCCTGTCAACTGCGGTATACCCCCGCTTTCAAAAAAAATCTCTATTCTATTGTTAATATATTCAGTCAAAAAAATCACATCAATTTCTTCCTTAGGAAAAAGAACAATTAACCTACCAATTGCCCCATAACTCCCATTTCGCGAAAAAGCTTTTCCGATTCCTACCCCTCTACCAATAACAGTAATGCTATCCCCTGAATATTCTACAAAATCATAATATCCATATAATCCACGATTTGATACAGTATTGGAATAAACAGGATATATGCACTTTTCATTTTGTCTAGCAGAAAAGTGTAAAATCTTTAAATCCCCTCCTATTGATATGGTAGTAATTGAGTCAATTGACTTCACATTCCAATCTGTTGGAATTACTCCCAATTCAGTTTTTTTATATCCTTCCATCAATTCCATACAAACCCCATTTTTTCCAGGTGATCATTTACTTTTCTTTCCAGTTCCATTACCTCTTCATTCAATTTCGGCAATGGTGACTCATAACGCTCTGCTAATTGCTTGATCCGTTGCGTCAATTGCTGGCTCACACTTTCCGTCTCTGTTTTAATATTCTTTTCGATAGTCGACATCCACTTATCATCTACCACCAATATTTTTATTTCCTCTTCTGTTAGTATTGCATAACGGGCAATTACTTTTTTGTCCAATGTCAATACTGCCATATCAATTTCTTTTTTCAACACTATCTGTTCATCTACCAGTTTTAACCAGGCATCCAGTGCACCGGTCTCATCGCTTTTTTGTTTATTGTCCTTAATCTCTTTATATCTCTTTGCAACGGAAGCTCGGTTTACTTTATCCAGCACTGAGAAATAGCCTTCCTCAGCTGAGTATGTTTCAGTCAATTCTTCTATCTCGCTGTCCAAAGCTTCTTTTTTTATCCTCAGTTGTTCAATGGCATACTGTTCTTCTTTAAAAAAACGGGCAATCACCAGGGTCTTCGGTACCAAATCGCTATCCAATATCACCTCTTTCTTACCCTTATTAATATTATATAATTCTGCTTTCCAGTCGTTGGCAGCAATAAGATAACAATCATCCTGCATAGTATCGTTCCAGTAAATCATCAGGTGCTGATATATATCATATTTATCGATGAGTTCTTCTTTGGCATAAGTATTCAGCAAATCTTCAGCAATCATGCTGATTACCTGCCTGGGTTTAAAATCTACTTTTAAAGCTTTCAACAACGCAACATTTTGTCCCCGCCAGTTCTTGAACAGCATATCCAGTTCCGTAGTAAAACGGGTAAATTCAGGGTGATTGAAAATAGTGGGATTGATGTCCTGCATTGCAATTCGTAATTGGCTATATTGAGGACGGCCATTGGTTACGAACAATTCCTGCCTGAGTGTAGGATATACTTTCCAGTATTTACCCAAAGCATCTATGTCAAAATTTGGAATACCACCTGATAAGTGAGCTGCAATATCCTGTATATCTTCAGCTTCCTGGTTATCAATATAACGGGGGATATTAAGATTATAATCATTCTTTGCGTCGCTGATTTCCTCTATGGTAACCATACAACTATATTTAGGTATCTCCAGTTGTCGGTTGAATACATCTACAATCTTATGAATATCCTGCTCGCGTAGCCTGTTTTTGTTACCATCTTTCATAAATGCCTTGCTGGCATCAATCATAAAAATGCCTTTTCGATTTTCAGCATCTTCTTTATCGATCACTATAATACAGGCCGGGATACCAGTACCATAAAATAGGTTAGCCGGTAAGCCTATAATACCTTTGATATACCCTTTATTGATAAGATTTTTTCGTATCTCACCTTCTGCTCCACCCCGAAATAATACACCATGCGGTAGAATGATACCTCCTTTGCCTTTGGACTTTAGTGACCTGATGATATGCAGTAAGAAAGCATAATCGCCATTTTTTTCCGGCGGCGTACCAAAACCAGTAAACCTGTTAAATCTATCAACAATCGCTTTGGTTTTATCATCAACCAGCCCATTTGTCCAGCTCGCAAAGGAAAAAGGCGGATTGGCGACTGCATAATCAAAGGTTTCAAGAACCTCTCTATCTCCATCTTTCCTGGTAAACTTAGGGTCGGCAATGGTATTACCCTGCCGTATACCATGTAGGTTCTGTGCCTGATTGTGCAGCACCATGTTCATGCTAGCCAATGCTACTGTAGCAATATCCATTTCCTGCCCGTATAACGTAACTGATTTCTCCGCTTCTTCTCCTACTTTGATGAGCAAAGAGCCTGAACCACAGGTTGGGTCGTACACCGTGGTGCTGGCTGTAGTGTTATTTTTGTTAATACCAATAATCTTTGCCAGTACCCTGCTTACCTCTGCAGGCGTATAGAACTGGCCTTTTGACTTACCGGATTCAGTAGCAAAATGGCGCATCAGGAATTCATAGGCATCGCCAAGAATATCATCATCATCTGCCCTGTTCTTAGAAAAATCAAGATCCGGATTTTCAAATATGGCAATGAGCCTGGTAAGTTTGTCTACTTTATCCTTACCAGTACCCAGTTTTTCATCATCGTTAAAATTGGCAAAATCACTCATCTTATTGGCGTCCCGGATTGGCGCAAAGATTTTTTTATTCAGCAGATCACCAATATCTGGTTTACCCTTTAAGTTTACCATATCCTGGAATGTAGCCCCTGCCGGTATAATGATCGGGGCAAACTTTGCATTCGCATATTTATCACTCACATACTTGATAAATAACATAGCCAGTACATAGTCTTTGTATTGACCTGCATCCATACCACCTCTTAGTTGGTCACAACTTTCCCATAGAGTACTGTAGAGTTCACTTTTCTTAACTGCCATTGGATTCTTATTATTTGTTGTTCCCGTTATAAATCATTTTGCTAATATACCATAACCTGGTATTGTTTTTAAAGTTGTGATTACAAAGGAACGTTGAATTCTGAGGTTAACAAGTCAAAGGTGCATTTCTTAAAAACTACTCTTTTCTTTTTTGGATACATATATAAGAATGCATACATTTCACGGAAATCATTTCTGCAGAACAGGTAAAGCCAGGCTTATGAAAGAAAGAATTCCAGATTATCAAACATTGATGTACCCTGTATTGGAACACTTAAAAGATAATCAGCCGCACTTACTGCAGGAACTTTTTGAGTACCTCGCAGGTAAATTTCAATTAACAGATGATGAATTACGAATTCTTGTTCCAAGTGGTCAGCAACCACTTTTCAAAAATCGTTTAACCTGGTCCATCAGTTACTTAAAGAATGCAGGTTTAATTCGCTATGTCAGGAAAGGGGTTTACCAAATAACAGATATGGGACAATCAGCCCTAAAAGAAAACATTACTTCTATTACCACTACTTATTTAAAAAAATTTGAAGCTTTTAAAATATGGCAGGAGGCTTTCCAACAACAAGATGAATTTCCTAAGAATATAGTAACGGAATTATCAGATCTGAAAACACCTGAAGAGATCATAGGCAGTAATTTTAAGATAATCAATGATAAACTGGGAATGGAATTGCTGGAATTGATCAAACAAAGAACTGCGGCTCAATTCGAGAGATTTGTTTTGATGTTATTAAATGGTATGGGTTATGGCGGAGCTAACGAAAAAAACTTTGAAGTTGTAGGTCAGTCGGGAGACAATGGTATTGATGGTATTATCTACCAGGACAAACTGGGTATAGACAGGATATATGTACAAGCAAAGAAATGGAGTGAAAACAAAGTACAGTCAAAAGATGTAAGGGATTTTATCGGGTCATTAAGTCTAAAGGGAACGAATAAAGGAGTATTTATAACTACTTCAGAGTTTACAGAAGACGCCATCAAAACGGTTAGTATGAACCCTCAAAATATCATCATATTGATCGATGGCAAAAGATTGACCCACCTGGCTATCCAATATAATGTTGGAGTACAAACAAAAGAACGATATGAAATAAGACAGATTGATACCGATTTCTTCGAGGAATTATAAGCAGCATCTACTCTCCCCATGCCGTTATCACCACCTTCCTGCTACCACCCTGGTCACGGTGTTCACATAAATAGATACCCTGCCAGGTACCGAATGCCAGCCGGCCATTACGGATAGGGATCATTACCGAGCTGCCCATGAGTGAAGACTTAATATGGGCAGGCATATCATCAGGTCCTTCGTAATCATGTACATAGTCCGGATCATCCTCCGGTACTGATTTATTGAAGTATGTTTCAAAGTCCATGCGAACCGTAGGATCAGCGTTTTCATTGATGGTGAGTGAAGCCGAGGTATGTTGTATAAAAACCTGGCAGATACCGGTGGTGATAGTATGGATTGCAGGCAATACCTGTACGATCTCTTCTGTAATGAGATGAAAGCCTCTTCTTCTTGCTTTGAGTTGTAGCTGTTGCTGAAATATCTTCATACCCATATCAATAATACCTGCGATATCCAATTGAATACCCGGTATTATACACAAAAATAACGGTATGCACTGTTTCAGTAGATCCAACCTTACCATTCATCCCAACTGAGGGAAATTTTCCACACCTCGATCAACCATCGGGTTCATTTACCCGGGTATATCTTATGCTGAAAAACTGGTACGGAAATTGGCATACCAGCCTTACCAATTTGACCAACTATTATTTGCTTATTAAAACCAACACCATGTCTGCCACCACTATTTCTGCCATCGCCCTGCACCAGATCCTGATCATCGAAGATGAAGGAGATATGTGTATGCTGTTAAATATATTATTAGAAACAGAACACATGAAAGTAAGCCATGTGAAAACACTGGCTGCTGCCAAAGCATTCCTGGAAGAAGATGAGCCAGACCTGATCCTGTTGGACAATCGCCTGCCTGATGGCTATGGTATCGATTTCCTGGCTTTTGTAAAGGCCAACTATCCTGCCGTTAAGATCGTGATGATCTCCGGTGTGGATGCAGCAGCCGCGGATGCTGCCCTGGAAACAGGGGCAGACTCTTTCCTGGCCAAGCCGTTTCATAAAAAAGACCTGTACAATACCATCAATAACTTATTGAACTAATCACTATCCGGCCGGGGATGCCGCCATTCCGGTACACAATGAGTCGTTCCCATTATCGGGGCTATGCTATAGCCCCGATAATGGGAACGATTGTTGCTTTATGGCTATCCCTGTTATTCCAACCTGCCAACCGCTATGGCTGCTGCAGGCAGGTGTACTATTTCCCTGCTATAACGGCCTGTTGTATTGATCGCATATTCCACGGCCACTATCACCATGGCTATATTCCCCGATGGAGCCCCTGTTACCAGTACCCATTCCCTGGCAGGCACCATACTGTTACTATAATCAAACACATATTGGTCTGCTGCTGAGAATACTACTGAACGGTATTGGTTAAACGTAGTAGCAATGGCCATTACTTTCACCAATACCTGCTGTGTACGTAGTGGTGCTTTTACCTGTAGGCGTGGATGCAATGCCGGGATGCTAACACTAATATTACCTCCGCCATTATCTGCTACTGTTACAGGCACCTGCAAATAATCCCGCAAGTCGAGCAATGGATTCAACTGGCACATATTCCGCTCTGTCAGCGGCCAGTCACCGGCACCATACACCTGGTATAGGGGTAATATCCAGCCACGTATATCATTGTATACTTTTTGCGTTAGTGGCAGTGCAAGCATCGGTTTCAGGTAAGTAACCATCGGCGATGCAGAAGCGGATACAATGGTAAAAGCTGCGTTGCGGGGATTGGTCTCTTTCTTTCTCTTCTTGCGGGCAACATTGGTGCGAACAAACTGTTGATCACCACGCTGGTAGAATACCAGGTTCCCTACCAGGCCTTTAATAAAGCCATCATTAATTCTTGCCATAAAAAGTCATTTTAAAGATGAACAATTCATAGCAGGCAACCGCTAATCAATGGGGGTTATTGGTAATTGGTTCGGGAAGGATTCGGGAATGGCTCGGGGG
>Ga0207739_1000064_pt1 | contig 12322 bp, 9 predicted proteins | sample LuqExpMetageno15_FD_187773 | JGI IMG/M metagenome (GOLD analysis project Ga0207739, IMG submission 187773) | Tropical forest soil microbial communities from Luquillo Experimental Forest, Puerto Rico - Sample 15 (SPAdes) | ecosystem: Environmental > Terrestrial > Soil > Tropical forest ... | reverse complement strand
CTCCCCCTGTCAATAGAAGCTTTCAGGGGATCTTGTGCTGGTTTTGTTTGCGCAGGCTTGGCCTGTGCCAGTATATACAGGGACGATGCTACCAAAAGAATAGCAACCACAACTTTCTTCATGCGCTTACTTATTTGCCGTTATAACTGATTTTATAAATGGTTCCTTTGTTATCGTCGCTTACATACAAAGATCCATCAGGCCCCTGTGCCAATCCGCAAGGGCGATGATCTGCCTGGCGTGTAGAACTGATCAGGTCTTTACCAGCAAAGCCCTTGGCAAATACTTCCCATTCACCGGTTGGCTTGCCATTTTTAAAAGGCACAAACACTACATAGTATCCTTCCTGTGGTTCCGGTGCACGGTTCCAGCTACCATGAAAGGCAATGAATGCACCATTCTTGTATTTTTCAGGAAAAGCATTGCCAGTATAGAATAACAAGGCATTGGGCGCCAGGTGACCAGGAAAGGCAATAGCAGGATCAATATAATTTTTGTCACTAACTTTTTTTCCATCGCCCCCATATTCAGGAGCAACAATCTTCTTATGTACCAGGTGATCATAGTAGATATAAGGCCATCCCGCATTATCACCTTTGTGTAACTCATACATGCATTCTGAAGGCAGTTCAGCACTTTGCTTGGTATCGTACATCTCTGGGAAAAGATCATGTAACTGGTCTCTTCCATGTTGCATCACAAACAAAGTATTGGTTTGCGTATTCCAGTCAAGTCCAACCACATTTCTCAGGCCGGTAGTATATCGTATACCCTGGCCATACGACTGGTTCAATTTATCTGCTTTAAATTCCCATATACCACCCGCTGAATCAAGAATAGGGCAAGGATTCCTGGCGGGCGAGCCCTGTTTCCTGTCCTCCACCTGGCAGGCATTGGAGTAAGCGCCTATATTCACATAAATATTGCCATCATTATCAAGTGCTATTGATTTAGATTCATGTTCTCCTCTTTGTATCAACCCTGTTATAATCCTTTCAGGATGAGCCGTATCGATTACCTGGTTTTTTCCATCCAGTTTATAACGGTATACATCTTCATCGGATGATGCATAGAGGTAGCCATTCTTAATGGCGATACCGGTACCGGTATAATTACCAAAACTATAGGCAGTATCCATTTTACCATCACCATTCAGGTCTACCAGGTGCAATACAGCAGTTCTGTATCTATCTCTTCTACCAAACACCAGCTTGGTATAAATATCTCCCTGGGGCGTTACTACCAGGTGTCGTGTGTGTCCTAAATTATCAGCCACTACTACTGCACCAAATCCCTTGGGTAAAGTTAAGCCGGCATTGGCAGCATCTGCCGGTTGTGGTTTGGGCGCCCTCTGTAAAGTGTCATTACAGGAAGTGCCTGCAAACACAGTAGCCGATGCCATAGAAAATAGCATGAATTGGAGGATGTATTTTTTCATTTCTATTGGTTTTATAATTAAACATTTACTTCCATTCAATAACAAACAACGAAACCCCTTGCCGGCTCAAACGGGTAGCAATGGTAGCTACACCATCCTTTACTGTCAGCTCTTCTGTATTACCCATATCCGCTAATTGCCCTGCTTTTTCAAGCGCTGCCACCTGTGTGGCAGAAGGCTGTGCGGGTGAGCCCATTTTCTTCCATGCTTCATAGGCATTGCTATGTTCCTGGTCTACCCGGTATTGTTTTACCTGTATCTTTTTAGCAGGAATACTTTTAATAGTAACCTGTATCGACTGCTCCGCTCCTTTCAGATCATCATCATGGTAATTCCAGAGCATAATAGCCGCCGTTTGCTTGTCTTTGGCAGCCAAAGCACCAATATCTGTTTGCCCCCGTACGCTCGAATCCAGTATAGTAGCAAGATCATACATCTGGTTCCCCTGTACCTCCACACGCCGGCCTTTCATTTTGCCAAACATACGAAACACATTTAAAACAGGTTTATCAATTCCATTAGTGGCAAGGTCACGAAATCCCGCAAACCAGGGTTGATTTTCAAACTCAAAGCTCCAGGTAACAGCCCCCACTAAATGAATGCCATATTGATCTGCCAGGGCATACTTTCTCGCAAAAGCAGCCGCTTCATAACTGGAATACAGCGTACCATTGCGATAGGCATTTTCGGGATTGGTAGCCATGCCACAGGCGGCACATCCTTCCGGGTCCGACTCTCCTATTATCACAGGAATATTCCTCAATTGAGGAAAAGAATTGATCTCTTTAAAATTCTGTTCTATATCATGCAGTTGTCTTCTTACATCCATACGCACCATACCGTTTACTACCTTAGGCGAGCCTTTGGCATGAAACAACACCGCATCCAATGGAGAACCAATCTTACCGGTTACATAGTTGGTATCCACAAGGCAATGATTGATGAATGCATGGAGAAATTTCATACCACCACCGGTAATATTACAACCCCCTATCCTGGCCGTAGGCAAGGCTCTTTTTAAACCATCCGCTGCATAATCATACAATTTAAAGAACTCCGGTAAACTACCTTTCCAGTAAGCACCATTGGGTTCGTTCCATACTTCCCAATACCAGCTTTCCACCTCTTTTTTACCATACCGTTCTACACAATGTTTAGCCCACTGGTATACCAGCTCTCCCCATTTATGATAGTCTTTGGGGGGATAGGCCCAACCGGTTTCTATAGCACTATAAGAAACACCAGGTTTCCAGTTATGCTGGTAAGGCTCGGGATGAGTGGATAAAGCTTCCGGCATAAAACCGATCTGCGCCAATGGCTTCATGCCACGATGTATATAGGTATCAAAAATACTATCTACTATATGCCAGTTATAAACAGGGTTACCATTGGCATCTTCTGTATAGATGCCGGTAGAACCCCATTTCAATGCCGGCGTTCCATCCCCGGATGTTAAGAGGTTATGCGTTCTTACATATACAGGTACCGGGCTAAGGGCAGCAATTTCCGATAACAATTTTCGCCCATCTTTCATATAGGTATAGTTAGGCTCATCATAGCCAAACCATGCCCAGATAGGCGTCATATTGCCCTTTTCTTTGCTAAGGTCAATGGAGAGGGTTGCCTGTTCGGGTGGGGCAACCTGTGCAGGCACAGAGAGGCAAAAGATCATGCAGATCAACCAACAACATAGCAATCGTTGTAACATATAGGGGTATTTAAACAAACATAAGGAGAAGCCACCTGCCACCCATACTAATAATTTAGATAGTATTCTCCAAATATTCCGCCAATGCATCTATCAGCAGGGTGTTCTCTTTTTCTGTGCCTATGGTGATGCGCAGGCAGTCCTCACAAAGTTTCACATTACTCCTGTCCCGCAGCACAATACCCCTGGTAAGCATATATTCATACACTTTCCGGGCGTCTCTGATCTTTACCAGCAAAAAGTTGGCATCAGATGGATATACTTTCTCCACCGTGGGTATTTGCCTGAATACATCAGCAAGCGCTTCCCGCATAGCCACCAGTTCCCTGATCATATCATTCACCTGCCCTACTTCCTCCAGGGCTTTTAATGCCAATTCCTGTGTAGCCTGGTTAATATTATAAGGAGGCTTTACTTTATTAAGAATATCGATGATCTCTTTGGAAGCAAAAGCCATACCCAGCCGCAATCCTGCCAGACCCCAGGCTTTACTAAAGGTCTGCATCACCACCAGGTTGGGATAATCAGCCAACTCCTGTATAAAAGACTTTTGCCGGGCAAAGTTGATATAGGCTTCGTCTATTACTACAATGCCGTTAAAGTTGTTGAGTACGGCCTCAATATCATGCCGGTTAAGAGAGTTGCCGGTAGGGTTATTAGGAGAGCAGATCCAGATCAGTTTGGTATGCTCATCCACCAGGTTTTCCAGGTGCACCAGGTCCAGCTGAAAATCCTCCAGCAAGGGTGCTTTCCTCACTGCCACATCATTGATGTTGGCACTCACCTCATACATACCATAAGTAGGCGGACAAATAATCACATTATCCTTGCCAGGGTTACAAAAACAACGGTACAGGAGGTCGATACATTCATCGCTTCCATTACCCAGGAAGATATGTTCTGTCGCAATGGCTTTTACCACGCTGATCGCTTCCTTTACTTTTTGCTGGTGCGGATCAGGATAACGGTTATACCATTTGGTCAACGGGCTGCCAAAACTGTTTTCATTGGCATCCAGGAACACTTTTGCCTCACCGCTAAACTCATCACGTGCAGATGAATAGGGAACAAGGGCCTGTATATTCTTCCGGGTAAGATTATCTATATTGAACATGATAAAAAGATGATTATTTGAAATTGTTTTCTATAACAGCCAGTCGTACGCTCACCGCATTCTTATGCGCATCCAGCCCCTCTGCTGCAGCCATCAGTTCTACCGTTTTACCTATTTGCTGCAATCCTTCTTTGGTTAACTTCTGATAAGTGATCTTCTTCACAAAGCTATCCACACTTACCCCGCTATAAGCTTTGGCAAAACCATTGGTAGGCAGGGTATGATTGGTACCACTGGCATAATCTCCCACACTTTCCGGTGAGTAGTTCCCTAAAAAGATAGAACCTGCATTCACGATCTTACCGGCAATAGCATCTTCCTCTTTACAAGAGATGATCAAATGCTCAGCAGCATACTCGTTTACCAATGCAATAGCCTCCTCCATTTCTTTTACAACAATGGCCTGGCTATGCTCCAATGCCTGTGCGGCTATCTCCTTACGAGGCAATAATGCCAGTTGTATCTCCAGCTCCTGTTGTACCTGCTCCACCATCTGTGCACTCGTGCTTACCAATAATACCTGGCTATCCACACCATGCTCTGCCTGGCTAAGCAGGTCTGCTGCTACAAAAGCGGCATTAGCGGTGTCATCTGCCAGTATACATACCTCACTGGGGCCGGCAGGCATATCGATCGCAATACCCTCCTGTTGTATCAATTGCTTGGCACAGGTAACATACTGGTTACCGGGTCCGAATATTTTATATACCTGTGGAATCGATGCAGTACCATACGCCATAGCAGCTATCGCCTGTACACCCCCCACTTTATATATCCGGGTAACACCTACCAGTTGTGCTGCAAATACAATAGCGGGATTCAGCTTGCCTTCCTTGTTAGGAGGCGAGCATAAAATGATCTCTTTACAACCCGCTATACCAGCAGGTATGCCCAACATTAAAATAGTGGAAAACAAGGGGGCTGTGCCACCGGGAATATACAAACCCACTTTCTCTATACCCACACTCTTACGCCAGCATTGTACACCCGGCATCGTTTCTATTACTTCAGAAGGCTGCAACTGCTTTTCATGAAAGGCCCGGATATTAGCCGCCGCCTGTTGAATAGCCTGTTTTAATTCGACAGGCAACAAGGCAATGGCTTCCCTTATCTCCTCTTCCGCTACTGCCACACTGTTTAAGAGTACCCCATCAAACTGATGTGTATACCGTTGTATAGCTTCATCACCATTCTCTTTTACATCCACTAACACCTTTTTCACAGTAGCCTGTAAAGCAGTCGCATCAATAGACGGTCGCTGTAACAGTGCTTCCCAGTAAGCAGGTGCAGGATATGATACAATTTTCATAGCTGTTTCGTTACAGTGTTAAATGATCATCTTTTCAATAGGTACCACCAGTATACCCTGCGCACCCGCAGCTTTTAACTGTTCAATAATATCCCAGAACTCATTTTCATTCAATACACTGTGTACACTACTCCATCCCTCTTCTGCCAAAGGCAATACCGTAGGGCTCTTCATGCCGGGCAATAAAGAAATGATCTCCTGCAGTTTGTTATTGGGCGCATTCAACAAGATGTATTTATTGTTCTTTGCTTTCTTAGCAGCCTGTATACGGAACAACAATTTATTAAGCAAAGCCTGCTGTTCAGCTCCCAGGCTTTCATTCTTAATAAGAACAGCCTGCGACTGAAGTATGGTCTCCGCTTCGGTTAGTCCATTCATAAACAAGGTAGAGCCACTGCTCACCAGGTCGCATATCGCATCAGCCAACCCAATGCCCGGTGCTATTTCCACGCTGCCACTGATCTCGTGTATCTCTGCTTTTATTTTCTTTTCCTCTAAAAACTGTGCTACCAATACCGGATAACTCGTAGCAATTCTTTTTCCGGCCAGGAAGGCGGCGTTGTCATACTCCTCCCCCCTCCGTACTGCAATAGATAACCGACATTTACCAAAGCCCAGTTTTTCTACTACCGTTACCTGTTTCTTTTTCTCATACACTACATTCTCACCCACAAAACCAATATCAGCCACGGCATCCTCCACGTACTGCGGAATATCATCATCCCGTAAAAAGAATACTTCCAACGGAAAATTGCTTGCCTCTGCTTTTAATTTATTCACCCCGTTACTAATGTCTATACCGCATTCTTTCAGCAGTTTAATAGAGTCATCGTATAATCGGCCGCTTTTCTGAATGGCCAGTTTTAGTTTCATGGTTAACTGTATTTAATAAAAAAGGGCCTACTTTACAGTAAGCCCTTCAATGTTTTAAATCAACACAAACACCAACAGCCTACCCAAGGGGTAAGTAATGATGATGATGGATGTGTTGCATATTGTTCATGGTGCAAAAGTAATATAAAAGATTACATTTTCTTAGCGTCTTCCAGGAATTTAGCCAAACCGCTATCTGTCAGGGGGTGTTTTAACAATCCCAGGATGGAATCCAAAGGACAGGTACAAACATCAGCACCAGCTTCAGCAGCTTTGATAATATGGAGCGGGCTACGGATAGAAGCAGCCAGTATTTCTGTTTTAAAACCCTGGATGCTGTAAATATTAGCAATCTGGGCAATCAGTTCAATACCATCCCAACCAATATCATCAACACGGCCTAAGAAAGGAGAAAGATAAGTAGCACCTGCTTTAGCAGCAAGGATAGCCTGGCCGGCAGAGAAAACCAGTGTACAATTGGTTCTGATGCCATTATCTGTAAACCATTTGATGGCTTTTACGCCTTCTTTGATCATAGGCACTTTCACCACGATATTCGGGTGAATAGCCGCCAGTTTCTTACCTTCTTCCACAATACCGTTAAAATCAGTAGAAAACACTTCGGCGCTAATATCACCATCTACAATTTCGCAGATAGCTTTGTAATGAGCCATAATCGCATCATTACCTTTAATACCTTCTTTCGCCATTAAGGAAGGGTTGGTAGTTACACCATCTAATATCCCTAAATCGTTGGCTTCTTTAATTTGAGCAAGATTTGCTGTATCTATAAAAAATTTCATACGTAACTTACCCGGACGGGTATATTTTAAGTGTAGAGAGATCAGAAAAAAAACGGCAGGCTCCTCACATCGCACCGCTACAACCGCCTATCCTTGCTGTATTCCTACCCTGGGGAGGTTCAGCAGGAGCTGGTCGTGTAAGACCTGCCGGCTGCAAATGTAAGGGATGTTAAGAAATTCCAAGGAAGGAAATTTCATTCATTATATCAAAGCAAGCTCATTTCACTAAAACCCAACCCTCCCGGTTCTTGAACTCACTGTCTTTATTCCCACCAGTTCATCATACCGGTCATTAAAGGAACGATAGTATACAAGCACCGTATAATTGTTTTCTGTTTCCCAGTTATTACCATCCGTTAAAGTAGCATCAGCAGCAGCCAATGGCTTATCTGCATCCCTTGTAACATAGAGATAGCTATAATAGCCCTGTTTCAGCAGCATCGTTTTTTCATAAATCCCTTTGGCTGCATTGTATTGCATCAAAGAACTATCCCCTATCTGGTAACCCGTCATTGCCCCCAGCAAGTGCACTTCCTTCCCTTCATATGGCTGATTACCTGCCGGTACAAACATAAAATGTACCCACCCGTATTCCTCCTGCGAAGAAGGGTTTACCCCTTCTGTATTGCTGATATAAAATGCCCCATTATCATCCCGGTAATACAGGTAGCGCTGGTTTACCCGCTCACCTTCGGGCTTCAGGTATACATCATTGGGAATAACATTCCTGTTAACAGAAGCGATTCTGTCGCTCTGGTAACGGAAGCTCCGCACGTCTGCCCAACGGTACTCCTTGCCGGCAGGAAAAAGAAAATCCTGCTCACCATTATACTCCAGTATATTCTCCCGTATAAAAGCAGGCTGCATCCCGGTAATGGGATTATCCCAACGGTTATTCTGCAATACGGTCATTTTGATCTGCTGTTGCGGACTAAATACATTCAGTGTGTTGGTGTTTAGGCTGATCTGTATTTTATGATGAGAATGTACCAGCTGGTTATCAAAAGGCTGTTGTACACTGGCGCCTATACCTATCTTACTATCCAGTATAAACATACGTTTGGTAAAAGCCACCCGGGAGGTATCACCATCCAGGTATACTTTCAGGAGATAGTTGCCGCTTTTGGTAGGCATACAGTTCTTATCGGGAATGATGGCCTGGAAATGTACATACCTGGCTAACGCAATGGAGGATACGGTATAATCGCTCATCTGTACCTGTTGAAATCCTTTGATATAATCAAAGCTACTCAGGTCAGCAGGCTGCCAGTCAGCATTACAAAGCTCAAATGTGTAATAATAATTTTTGATATCACCATCCAGGTCATCAAAATGCAGTTCCAAAAGGTCCGCCGAATTCAATCGAAGCACAGGCATACTTTCCTGGTTACCCTGCTGGTATAATTGAGGAGTGCCAATATTCTTCATGTAAACATAGTCCGGCAGTCGTTGTGCCTGTACGGTTATTACTCCCAAAATGGCCATCAAAACCGTTAGTATTTTCATGCATTGATATTTGATCCTGATCATAGTTGCCCGTAAAGAACCGAAAATAATTCCAATTTAATTCTACCGCCACTGTAGTTTTGACCGTATAAACAGGATTGTATTGAATGTTGCATTTACGATAGCCAGGAGAATCGCATTTAACCGCCAGCCTTCTTTTTCAAGGTTCATCATCCGCTTATCCGTTGCGGCTACTGCCGTAAGTGTAATGGCGATGATACTAACGCTCTCCTTTGTAAATGGCTTTCAAAAAACAGTGAGTGAAAAGGTCTTCAGTTTCTGGGGCCATATCCGGGTACAACACCTGGAAGCCAGTAAAGCATTGGTGGCAGAAGAAACCCCCATTCAAAAGAATGATACGGTGGTAGCCATCATACAACAACAAAAAGGTATACAACACATACAGGCATTTGCCACCAAGAGCGCTGTACTGGAAAATAAAAAAGAGATTGAAGGAGTCTTGTTCAAAGGCATAGAAGCCACTTACGATAGTAACCAGCTAAAACCCTATATAGTGCAGGGCCGCTGGCCATCTTTCGCCAGCAACCTCTACAGTAAAGAGATCCTGGTATCCCAACCCATTGCCCAATCCCTGCAATTACACGCAAACGATACAGTCAATATCTATTTTATTTCACCGGATAACAGGAGCTACCGAAAGCTGGTAGTAGCAGGTATTTATAAAACAGGCATTGAAGAGTATGATAAATTGTTTGCCATTGGCGATATCCGGCTCATACAACGGTTAAACGACTGGCAACCCGATCAGATAGGTGGTTACGAAATATTCCTCGATCACTACCAGCAAATGGATACCATCAATAGCCTGCTCTACAATGCACTACCCGCTTCATGGATGAGCCGTACCGTTAAAGAAGTATATCCCAATATCTTCGACTGGCTAAACATACAGGATGTAAACCGGAACATCGTTTTTATCATAGTGGCTATTGTAGGCATTATCAACCTGGTAACCTGTTTACTCATCCTCGTACTGGAAAGAACAAAAATGGTGGGGCTGCTAAAAGCCGTGGGGGGCGACGACTGGATGATCCAGCAAATATTCCTCTATTATGCCTTTGTGATCACCAGTGCAGGCATCGGCCTCGGGTTAATAGGCGGTGTAGGGTTCTGCCTCTTACAACAACATACCCACTTTATTACGCTCGATGAAAGTTCCTATTATGTAGCCTACGCCCCCGTAGCCATCGTATGGTGGCAGGTAGCCGCCGTATGTGTATGTACTGCCGTAGTATGTTTTCTCTCACTGCTCGTTCCCACCCTGCTGGTAAAGAATATAGAGCCGGTAAAAGCTATTCAGTTCAAGTAGTACGTTATACGTTTTACGTTGTACGCTAGGGAGAAGAACGCTTGTTTCTTACGTATAACGTAAAACGTACAACGTATCACTCCTAAGCTCCCTTCAAATGCGATACAATAATAGCCGTTGCCACCGCCGCGTTAAGCGATTCTGCACCTCCCATACGGGGTATGGTAACAGGCGCCGTAACAAAGGGTAACAGGTTGGGGCGAATACCTTTGCCTTCACTCCCTATCAGGATAATACCCTCTTTCGGTTGGGTACTGTTATAGATACTCTCCCCCTGCAGCAAAGCCCCAAATACCGGTACCGGTATTGTTGGCAACATGGCTTCCAGGTCAGTATACCAGGTAGTAACCCTGGTAAAACTACCCATAGTTCCCTGGATCACTTTGGGGTTATACAACTCCACGGTATCCATGCTACAGATCACCTGTGTAATGCCAAACCAGTCTGCGATCCGTATAATGGTACCCAGGTTACCAGGGTCTTGTATACCATCCAGCATTATACTCAATGTATTATGCCATAAGGGTTTTGCAGTAATTACGGGTTGTTCTGCAATGGCCAGTACCTTGTTGGGAGCCTGTAAATTACTAATGCGTTGCAACTCATCCTCACTCACCAGTTGCACGGAATCAATGGCTGTGTTCTCTTCTATCCAATCCTTTACCGCATAGATCTTTCGTATCCGGTACTCACTTTTAACAAGTTCTTCCGTTAATTTTGGCCCTTCAACCACGAAAACACCATCCTCCTGCCTTTGTTTTTTATGGCATAAAGATTGGATATATTTGACCTCATTCTTACTTAACATTGCGTATGTTTTTATTCGGCAAAACCTCTTTACTCAAAGTTATTCTATGGGCAGGTTGTTTTGCATTATTACTCAGTTCCTGCGTTACCGTATCAAAGTTCCCCGCTAACAAGCCCTTTATGTTTAAGAATACGGTGATCTTAAAGGGAAACATTTCCAAAGATGAGAAAAAGCGCTTAACCACTGAACTGAATAATTACTGGGATGACAGCATCAAAGTAATGGCCGTACTACAGTTCGGGTTTATTTACGATTATACAGCTCCTGCCATGTACGACAGCGTTAACCTCAATAACTCTGTTACGTTCATGAAAGCCTACCTCAACTCACAGGGCTATTATGCGGCCAATCTCAGGGATACCGCAACTTTCGATACCGTATACAGGCGATTACATGATTTTGGCTGGCAGGTACAACCCTGGCACTACTTCGGGCACAACCCCAAAGTAAAACAAATCAGGGCCACAACCGCTATGACCATTAACCTCGGCAGGAATATCACCATAGATTCTGTAAGCTACGATCTTGTCGACTCCAATCATACCAGCCCCCACGATTCTGCCTTGCAGAAACTCACCCTGCAACAGGAAAAGGGTAGCCGTTTAAAAAAAGGGGAACCCTATACCAAACAAACCATTAGTTCAGAGCTGGACAGGCTGGTAACCATCTATCACCAGAATGGCTATTTCAGAATAACAAGGGATGATATCTATGCCCTGGTAGATACGGTTGATACCAAGCTGTTAGAGCTTTCCCTCGACCCCGCAGAACAGGCCAAACTGATCATAGAAGCCGAGCAAAAGCGAAAGGAAAATCCTACCTGGGATATCTCCATCAGGCAACGCGATTACATAGACTCTTTTAAACTGCACCAATACTATGTAGGCAACCTCTACTTCTACCCGGAGCTAACGGAAGCAGAATTGAGGGACTTTGAACTGCGTGGCAATTATGGCGTTGATTCTCTTAGTTGGCGCAACCATTTTAAAGAGCGGTCATTCCGGGAAACCTATATGCGCTACCGTGCAGAAAAGTATAAGTTAAAACCATTACGGGAGCATAGTTACCTGCGGAGAGGCGACATGTACAATGAGGACTATTATTATAAATCCCTCAACTCTCTAGGGCAAATAGGCACCTGGGGCACCGTAGATGGCGTTAAAGTAGCCCGAAGTAACGATACCGTGGATATCTACTTTTACATGATCCCTGAAAAAAAGCAAATTATATCCGCTAACCTCGAAGGCAGTTATAACACAGGGGATATCATTGCTTCCAGCAACCTGTTTGGTATCAGTGGCAATGTTAGTTACCGCAACCGCAATGTGTGGAAGCGTGCCATACAATCCGTAACCAATTTCCGGTTAGGGGTAGAATTAAGTGCCAATAGAAGCCAAAACAATTCCCTGTTACAAACCTTCCAGGCCGGGGTA
>Ga0207739_1000063_pt1 | contig 12359 bp, 6 predicted proteins | sample LuqExpMetageno15_FD_187773 | JGI IMG/M metagenome (GOLD analysis project Ga0207739, IMG submission 187773) | Tropical forest soil microbial communities from Luquillo Experimental Forest, Puerto Rico - Sample 15 (SPAdes) | ecosystem: Environmental > Terrestrial > Soil > Tropical forest ... | reverse complement strand
TATAATCTGCTGCCGTTTGGTAAGCACCGCTGGAAGTGGTGGCATTGGTAGGGGTACGGTTCAGGTCTTTGCTACAGGAAGCAAAGGTGCTTATGATCACCACCCCGGTACCTATTATTTGAAACAATTTATTTTTCATACATGAAGCATTTAAACATTGATTGAATAGATTAGAATGTAAGGTTTAAGCCCAATACATATATCCTGGGGCGCGCATAAAAGTTGTTATCAATACCGCTACTGATCTCAGGATCGGTTCCTTTGTATTTTGTAACTGTGAATACATTCTGGCAATTAGCATTGATTCTCAGTCCTGCCTTATTGTTCCAGATACGGCCTATGTTATAAGCCACACCCAGGTTATCCATTTTCAGGAAAGAGCCATTTTGAATGTAGTAATCAGATTGGTATTGGTTGTTGTTAAAGCCTGTGTTATAGATATCTGTAGTAGCATTACCCAGGTAACCACCGGGGTTAATGATATTCTTCTGCACACCCAGGTTAGCATTAATGTTGTTGTATACATAGTTGCCAATATTGGCACGTAGTACTGTACTAAAACTCCATTTCTTGTAAGTTACCTGTGTGCTGAATCCAAGAGTATACTTAGGTACAGGCGTCTTGTAACGATATTGGTCTTTCTGGTTGATAACACCATCTTTATTCAGATCGGCATATACACCTTCAACAGGTTTGCCTGTTTTGCTATCATATACTTGTTTGTATACAAAGAAAGTGTTAGGAGCATAGCCCACAGAATTGATCTGAATGTTTTGACCTGTAGCGCCGGAAATGCTACCAGTAGGGTTACCGATAAAGCTGGTATCCTTGCTGCCGGGAAGGGTTAGGTTGGTGATGATCACATTTGAATAAGCCGCGTTAAAGCTCACATCCCATGTAAGATCTCTTGTTTTTACAGGAGTTGCATTGATGGTAAACTCAACACCCTTGCTGGTGATATTACCAACATTGGTCACCAACTGGTTGGTAAAGTTTGAACCGGCAGGAACGCTTACCAGGTTTAAGAGATTCTTTGTTTTCCTGTAGTAGTAATCAACACTACCGGTAATGCGGTTACCCCAAAAGCCATAGTCAATACCAGCATTGGTGGCTGCTGTTTGCTCCCATTTAAGGTTAGCATCATAGGCAGCGGGTGCATACATGTAATAATAGCTATTACCGAACTGGTATTGCGCAGAAGTAACACTTAAACCGTAGGTTGCCTGCGATTGATAATTAGGTATTGCATCCTGTTGACCTGTTATACCATAGCTCAGGCGCACTTTCAGGTCAGAGAAAATGTTGGAATTAATAAGAAAAGATTCCTGTTTTGCTTTCCATGTAAAAGCTACTGATGGGAAGGTTCCCCAACGGTTAGCAGGTAAAAAACGGGAAGAGCCATCCGTACGCAAAGAAGCTGCAAGGATGTATTTGCTGTTAAAGGTATAGATCAATCGTCCATAATAAGAAAGCAAGGTAGTACGTGGTTTATCTAAAGGATACAAAGGAACAGAACCACTAATGGTATCTCCTTTTGCATCAAAGCTTGCATAATTATACGTAGTGGTCAGGTTATCGTAATAACCATACCCGGCAGTTACATTCACAGTACTCCTGATAGAAGCGATATCTTTTATATAGTTCAAATAAAACTCAGCCACTGTATTAGCCAGCTTTTGCAGATAGTGATTATTGGTACCTTGTGTGCTCCAGCTTTGAGCGGCATTGGCAGGAACAAAAGTGGTTCCTTTACCCTGTGCTACATCGTATCCCAGGTTCAGGTTAGCATGTAAATCGGGTAAGAAATGGAATTTATAATCCAGTTGTAAATTACCAAAGCTCCTGTCTACAGTACTGCGGTCATTCTTTTGTTCCAGTAAACCAACCGGGTTGCGTGGGGCATTGGGGTTAGGCGTACCGGGTGAGTTCTCCCATTCAAAATAACCACCGTATACGCTGGTAGCATGTACAGGTTGAGTGGGGTCAAAAGAAACAGCTGCACCTATGGCACCCTGGTTAGCAAAACGGGTATGCGTTTCAATACCGTTTAAATTGATCTCAGCTTTCAGGTGATTGTTAAAGAACTGGGGGCTTAAACGGATGCCCAGTGAATAACGATCCAGGTTATCTGTTTTTAAAATACCTGACTGGTTTAAATACTCTCCTGAAAAGCGATAAGGGATCTTTCTCCATGAACCACTAACACTCAGGTTATTATCAGTAGAAATAGCGGCCTGGTATATTTCATTCTGCCAATCGGTATTGGCTTTTCCCAACATAGCTATATGTGCAGCATCTCCATAAGTGTTCACATACGCTCTAAACTGTGTTGGAGACAATACATCTATTTTTTTAGGAATCACAGAAGCAGATACCTGTGTACTAAAATTAAAAACAGCGCTGCCGCTTTTACCCTTTTTGGTAGTAATCATGATAACACCATTAGAAGCCCTGGAGCCATATATGGCAGTGGCAGAGGCATCTTTTAAAATAGCGAATGTTTCAATATCATTGGGGTTGATCAGGCTAAAAATATTCGCTGCTCCTGAAACGCCATTACCACTGAATGGTACACCGTCAATTACCACCAAAGGATCATTGCTCGCATTTAACGAAGCACCACCCCTGATGCGTATTACACTTCCGGAACCCGGCGCACCTCCGTTTGAAGTAATGGAAACACCCGCTACCTTACCTGCAATCAGTTGCTCGGGTGTTGTAATAGCACCTTGCTGAAAGTCTTTCGATGTAACGGTGGCAATAGAACCCGTCAGGTCTTTCTTTTTAGCAGTACCATACCCGATCACTACTACTTCATTCAGGTTCTCACTGGTGCCGCTTAATCCTATCTGTAATGGTCCGCTGCCAATAGATACCTCTTTGGTACCAAAGCCTACGGAAGAGATAACCAATGTAGTTGCCGAGGGAGGTACTTTAATGGAAAAAGAACCATCTTCAGCCGATGAGGCACCCAGGCTGGTTCCTTTTACTAGTACAGAGGCTCCGGATACAGGAATGCCTGTTTTAGAATCGGTTACTTTCCCGGTAACCACCTTTTCTTGTGCTAACGCTGGCTGGCAAATAGCCACCAGTGGCAATATCGTTGCAACAAGCAATCGTTTAAAATTCATAATTGTTTGATTTACTGGTTTACAAGTAAAAATGTTTGATATATGTAGTGTTTGTTAACAAGCGTGTCTTATTTGATTACTGAAAGCTTTTGTACCTGGTGTTTACCATTTACCTGTAACCGTAACAGGTAAATGCCATTGGCCAATGCAGTTGCTGTAAAACCGTTGCTATTCAAGGGTAATGTTTGATTGCCTCTTGCACGAAAGCCTGAAAACAGGTTGGCTAGTTTTCTGCCGCTGATGTCAATCACATCAATGTTTACAGTACCACTCTCTGTTAGGCTGTAAGAAATAACAGCATTGCGGTTTACAGGGTTGGGAGATACCCGCAGGTTCACATCCACCGATCCGCCACTCACATCCCCTACGGCTGTTGCAATACTGTTATTGATATTCCTGTTGGTGTATACATAATATTCACCAGGTTGCAGGGTGATGCTTTCCGCGCTGCCGGTTGCAGTTCTTGTTACACCTGTTAAGTAACTATACCATGTACCAGCAACGGGGAAAGTAACCGAACCTGTTTGTGCAGTTACATCGAAATTGCCCACCACTACTACTTTCAGGGAATCATCACTTACTACCATCGATTTAAAAGTATTCGCAAGGTTATAAGAGATAGCGCCGGTGGTAAATGTGCCGATATAGTTAGTGGTGGTTCTTAGTTTTAATAATTGTGCATACACTGTATACAGGGAGAACCGGTTAGCATTCTGGTAATAATCCCAGTGAACCGGCTTAGGGTCTGTTCTGCACTGGTCGCTTGGATAAGGGGTAGGCACAGAATTCGTAGAAGGACAATACGTAATAGAATAATCATAACCAAGCTCACCAAACTCCCAAAGCATTTTAGGGCCGGGTATCACGGCCCAGAAAGCAGTAGCCATTTCATTGCGCTTTAACCCGGTATTCAGGTCTTTAACATTATAAGAGCCGGAAGCATTGCCATACTGTATGTTCTTGTACATCAATCGCTCTTCATCATGGCTCTCCTGGTAAGTAACCAGGTTAGGCTGGCTCCAGCCACGATTGGTATAAATGCCATAACTCAGGTCGGCATTGGTGGAATAACCCATGGTAGCCTGGTTATAGTTGGCATTCATGTTACCCCAAAGCATCATTCCATAATTTGCCTCAACGGTTTCTTCGGAGTTATCGGCAAACATTTCCAGTATGCAATACGCATTGGATGAAACGCTTTGTATCTTATCATATATTCTTTTCCAGGTAGTAACGCGGGAAGAGTCATAAGCGCCCCATGCATTTACATCGCAATTATTACCGGTAGTATCGCAGGTTCTTTTTTGTGTAAAGCCTTTTGCAAGATCCCATCTAAATCCATCTATCTTGTATTTGGTTAGCCAATGTGTTACAACCCTGTCCACAAAATCTTTGGTAGCCTGGCTTTGATGATTAAATTGATAACCAACATTATAAGCATGGGTAGTTACAGGGTCAAACCAGGGGCTGTTAGCCGCAGGACGATTATTCGTCGCATCCCAGTACATCTGTACCATGGGCGAAGTGCCAAAAGAGTGGTTCATCACTATATCCATAATCACAGCCATGCCTTGTAAGTGACACTGGTCAATAAACTGACGCAGTGCTGTTTCAGTACCATAAGCCTTATCCGGAGCAAAATAGAAGCTTGGATTATAGCCCCAGCTACTGTTTCCCTCAAACTCATTAAACGGCATTACCTCAATAGCGTTTACCCCCAGGCGTTTTAAGTAACTCAGCGTATCCTTTAATGTTTGCCAGTTACCCGCAGCTATAAAGTCGCGCACCAACAGTTCATAAATAATAAGGTTTCGCTTATCAGGTCGTACAAAGTTGGTTACCTGCCAGTTATAAGCAGGCTTGGCAGTTTGCAGTATGCTTACTATGGTATTACCGGTTGCCTGTGTAGGGAATGTTTTTAAGTTAGGATAAGTAGTAGTGGGAATATAAGGGTCATTATTCTTATCAAGGATCTTCTCTGTATTATAGTCAGCTACTGTTAATGAACCATCTATTACGTATTGATAAGCATATTCCACACCAGGTGTAAGGCCCTTTATACGAAGCCAGAATCTTGTGCTATCTGGTGTTTCGTTCATCTGGTAGTTAACAGAAGGTGTCCAGTTATTGAAATCACCAGTTACAAATATTTTCTTTTTCAGGGGCGCATACAGTACCAGCGTAACAGAAGTATCACCTGCTTCATAGTTAATGCCATCGGTAACACCGGCAGGTAAAGGCGCAATAGTAGTTCCTCCTGATACTAGGAATGAGATGGTATCACGATTGGTAACAGTGCCGTTATTGGCTTCTACAACAATGGTTTGAGTACCACCGGTTGTGATAACAGGAGAAGCACCTACCTGTGTAGCAGAAGTGGCTGTAGTTATTACAGTACCATTCAGGTATATTTTTAAAGTAGCTGCCTGGCTCGCTCTTGCTGTAACAGGAACAGCATCCCCGATGTTTTGTGTAAGGGTTTCTATACCAGGCTTATAAGTAGGAGTGCGTAAGGGTGTATCTATACGGGCATATAGGTTATTATCATATACCGGTACATACATATCCGATCCATCCGTGTTTGCCAGCTTTATAGTGCCGGCGCCATTACGAAATAAGATCGCGATCTTAAGGATCTTTTCCGTTGGGTCTGTCATTCCAAAAAAGCTACGTAAGCCCCCGGTAATAGTATACTGCCACTTGTTATTACCCAGGTAAGTAGTCTGCACCAATGCATTGGGTGCATTGAAGTTGCTTACTACTACATGCTTCCAGTCACTGGAGCTGGTACTTAAATTAGTAATCACACCAATATGTACATATACGTCTGTAGTGTTGGAATAGTTCTTTAATGCCTGATTTCCTTTGGTAGCATCGCCTATAATGGCTACAGGTGTGGATGACTCTTGTATAAACAAGGGAGACCAGCTTAAAAGCTGGGCGTTGCCGGTGATAGCTAATAGTACGAAAGCTATTAAGACAGTTTTTCTCATATATTAAGCGCTGCAATCGCGTCGTAAACATTTACGACGAATGTGTTTAAAGTACACATTACACCACAAATATGTGTACTTTCTACACAATTAGGAAATTTATTTAACAAAATCTTTTGGAAAAAGTCCCGGGGAACAAAAAAAGCCCCGGATTAGCCCATTTTAGACCGGTAGATGGCGCTAAAAAGGCATTCGTTCACCTTTGGTCATCCGGCAGAATAACCTGTTTTTAGGGCATGTAGGACTGCATTTTGGGAGGCAAAGCCCTGTAAGAAAAGATGAATATATCAGCTGCTTTTATAGCCTGGTAAACAGGAAAAGCAAGGGCAGGAGGGTACTGTATGTGTAGTTTAGAAGTCTATACCAATCCACTTACGCTTGTTCTTCTCGTACTTCTCGAAGTTGAATTTATACAACTTACCAGGGCGGTGAGGAACATCCTGCTCCATTTCACCAATATCGATCAGCAGATCCATGGAAGCAAACTTCTTGCGGAAATTTCTTCTGTCAAGGCTCACACCCAATATGGCTTCATACAGGTTTTGTAACTCCCGTAAAGAGAACTTATCCGGCAACAGGTTAAAACCCAGGGGGTGTTCCTGTATGCGTTTCTGCAACCACCGGTAACAATAATCGATGATCTCTGTATGGTCAAATGCCATCTCTTTAATAGACGATACACTATGCCAGTGCAATTCATTGGCATGTATTTTCAACTGGTGGTGCTGTATGTTTAGTAGAGAACAATAGGCTGCGGTAATTACCCTTCCCCCCGGGTGCCTGCTAGGCTTGCTAAATGTACGTACCTGGTCCAGGTACACATCATCCATACCGGTACGCTCTTTTAGAATGCGGTAAGCAGCATCATCCAGCTCTTCATTATCCTCGGCAAAGTCACCCAGTAAACTCCATTTTCCTTTAAACATTTCCACATCACTTCTAATAAGCAATACCTTTAGCTCGTTCTCATCAAAGCCAAAGATCACACAGTCAACTGTAATGGGTACACGCGGGTAGGAGGCTACCAGCTTTTCAAGATCTTTAATCAGTCCTTCGGTATGTTTATGGGTTTCTGCTACAACTGCGGGTTCTGTTTTCATGATGGCGGGCACTTAAATAGTTTAGAAGCAAACTCTAACTATAAAGATAGGGAGGTTTTTTGATTGTGTACAAAATACATAATAGGGCAGCTGTAAATTGTAAATAAAATACAGGCAGCCTTTACCTTTACGCTGCAATATTATATCTATGTATACTGCTGAACAAACAAAAGAACTACAGAAAATAACAGGAACCTTTTTACAAGCCAGGGAGGATGAAACAACTGCTACTCAACAGATAGATGTATTGCGTTCAATACTTCGTTTTCATGAATATCGCTACTATATTTTGAATGATTCGTTAATAGGCGATACAGAATATGATGAGTTATTCAAGTTACTCGAAAAGGTAGAAAAAGCACACCCGGAACTGATCACACCCGACTCTCCCACCCAACGGGTAGGCAGCAGCCTCAACGAAGGGTTTAAAACCGTGCAACACCTGGTACCCATGCTTAGCCTGGAAAACAGTTATAATGCCGATGATTTGATTGATTGGGATAGAAAGGCCAGGGAGCTATCCGGCTTAGAAGCCATTGAATATTGCATTGAACCCAAATTTGATGGCGCCAGTATTTCACTGATCTATGAGAATGATGCATTGCTTCGGGGTGCTACCAGGGGAGATGGGGTAGAAGGGGACGATATAACCAATAATATCAAACAAATACGTTCTATTCCGCTCTCGGCACCCTTTTCAAAATATGGTATTGAACTAATAGAAATACGCGGAGAGATCCTGATGAGTAAGCAAGCCTTTAAACAATATAATGAATCATTGGCAGAACAAGGATTACCTGCGTTGGCCAACCCCCGTAATGCAGCCAGCGGAAGCCTGCGTATGAAAGACCCCAAAGATGTGGCCAAACGAAACCTCGAAGCCTTTTTATACAATGTAAGCTATTATACCATCAACGGTCAACAACCTACTGCAGAATTGCTTTCTACCCATGCGGCTTCTTTGAATATGTTATGGGAATGCGGCTTTCGTTCTCCTCAAAAAGAAAAGCAGGTGGTAAAGGGAATTGAGGAAGTGATCAAACACGTACATGATTTTGAGGAACTAAGAGATACACTTTCCTACGAGATAGATGGTATGGTAATAAAGGTAAATGATATAGCCTTGCAGGATGCACTGGGTATGACCACCCATCACCCCCGCTGGGCAATGGCATTTAAGTTCAAAGCCCGGCAGGCAACTACCAAACTGAGAAGTGTAGAGTTCCAGGTAGGCAGAACAGGGGCGGTTACACCTGTTGCAAAGCTGGACCCTGTTTTTCTCGGAGGCGTAACAGTAAGCAGTATCTCTATCCACAACGAAGAATACATTAAAGAAAAGGACCTCCAGATTGGAGATAGTGTACTCATTGAAAGGGCAGGTGATGTAATTCCACAGATCGTGAAATCACTAACCGAGTTAAGAGAAGGTAATGAACAACCCATACTTTTCCCCAAGCACTGCCCTGTTTGTAACAGCGGGTTGTATAAAGAAGAAGGAGAAGCTGTTTGGCGATGCATCAATATTGAATGCGAGGCACAGGTAGTAGAAAAGATGATCCATTTCGTAAGCAAAGATGCCATGGATATCAAAAGCTTTGGAGAAGCCAACGTACGCAAGTTTTATGAACTGCAATTACTAAAAGATATACCCGGTATCTACAAACTAAACTTTGAAGAGATTGGCAAGCTGGAAGGGTTTGGTAAAAAGAGCATTGATAATTTACAACAGGCAATAGAAGTTTCCAGGCAACAGCCATTACACCGTTTGATCTATGGGTTGGGTATCCGGTTTGTAGGAGAAACAACTGCTAAAACACTAGCCAATGCAGTAGAGAATATTCTTGACTTTGCCAATAAAACAGAAGAGGAGCTACAGCAACTGGAAGATGTAGGCATCAAGGTAGCCAAAAGTATCTACCTCTTTTTTCATAACGAACAGAACATTGAAATGCTCCACCAGCTACAGGAGCTGGGGCTACAGTTTAAGAATGAAAAGAAAGAATCGGTGGGTGCCGATACCTTAAGCGGACAAACCTTCCTGTTTACCGGAACCCTCAACAAACTCAAGCGCAGCGAGGCCGAAGCATTGGCTGAAGAGAAGGGGGGCACTATTGTAAGTGGTGTTAGCAGCAAGCTGAATTACCTGGTAGTAGGTGAAGATGCCGGTAGCAAACTGGAGAAAGCAAAAAAGATCAATACCATCAAGATCATAACAGAAGATGAATTCTTATTGCTCATCAACAGCAACCAGTAATCGATTGAACGATCTATTTATTTAATCATATAAACCCTTTTGGGAAAAGCAGGGAACATGTTACAACCTTCTACGCTTACATTTTTAAAGAACCTGAAAAAGAACAATGTTAAAGAGTGGTTCGATGCCAATAAAAAAGCATACGATGCCGCCAAAACCGATTTCGCAGCACTCGTAACAGAGGTGATCGAACAGTTCGGTAAAAAAGACCACGACATCATCACCTTAACTGCCAAAGACTGTACGTACCGGATCAACAGGGATGTACGCTTTAGTAACGATAAAAGCCCCTATAAAACCAATATGGGAGCCTACTTTAGCAAAGGAGGGAAAAAGTCAGGACTGGCTGGCTACTATTTTCACTGTGAGCCCGGCAATAGCTTTATGGGTGGGGGTCTCTGGATGCCCGAAGCCGACGCCACAAAGAAAGTAAGACAAGAGATCGATTATTCCTGGCAGGAATTCTCTGCTATTGTCAAAAGCAAGAAGTTCATTGCCCGGTATGGGGAATTGGAAAGAGGAGATGGAATGGCACTCAGCCGTGAGCCCAAAGGATATGAGAAAGAAAATCCTGCCATTGAATACATCAAGCTAAAAAGCTGGCTTGCCTCCGCTACGTTTACTGATGAAGACATAACAGGCAAAAACGCCGTTAAAACAATTGTTACTGCTTTCGAAACCCTGCAGCCCATGGTCGCCTTCCTCAACAGGGCACTGGAAGGATGAAATTAATATTATCATAACAAATAGCTGTATTACAAGTAAATTTGCATTTCCAATACAAGCAGTATGCAGGCAGATTTTTTAGTAATAGGCAGTGGTATAGCAGGTTTAACATATTCCCTTAAAGTAGCCAAACAATATCCCGGAAAAAAGGTAATCGTTATTACCAAAACACAGGCAGATGAAACCAATACCAAATACGCACAAGGTGGCGTAGCCGGTGTATGGGACGAACAAAAAGACAGCTTTGATAAACATATTGACGATACACTAATTGCCGGGGATGGCCTATGTAATGAAAAAGCAGTTGAGATAGTAGTAAAAGAAGGACCAGAGCGTATAAAAGAGATCATCAGCTATGGTGCAGAGTTCGATAAAGACGAAACCGGAGAATATTCCCTGGGTAAAGAAGGCGGCCATAGCGAAAACCGCATACTGCACCACAAAGATGTAACCGGCAAAGAAATAGAGCGGGCACTGCTACACGAAGTACAGCAAACCCCTAATATCCAGATCATCAATGATTGTTTTGTACTGGATCTTATTACACAACACCACCTCGGTTTCCTGGTTACCAAATCAACACCGGATATTACCTGTTACGGTGTATATGTATTAAACCTCAGCACCAATAAAATAGAAAAGGTACTGTCGTCTATCACCTTATTGGCCAGTGGTGGTTGCGGGCAGGTATATCGTACTACCACCAATCCCCGTATTGCAACAGGCGATGGAGTAGCCATGGTATACAGGGCAAAAGGCCGTATTGAGAATATGGAATTCATACAGTTCCATCCTACTGCCTTATTTGAGCCCGGTATTAGCCCTTCCTTCCTGATCACCGAAGCGGTAAGGGGCGATGGAGGTATCCTTCGCAATAAGAGTGGGGAGGCTTTTATGGAGAAATATGATTCACGGAAAGATCTGGCTCCCCGCGATATCGTAGCAAGGGCCATAGATAATGAAATGAAGATCTCCGGTACAGAACATGTGTACCTCGATTGCAGGCATATGGACAAGGAAAAGTTCATTCACCACTTCCCCAATATTTATCAGAAATGTCTTAGTATAGGTATCGATACAACACAACACATGATACCCGTAGCACCGGCTGCACATTATAGCTGTGGAGGTGTTAAAACAGATGAGATGGCACGTACTTCTATTAAACATCTCTATGCCTGCGGGGAATGTGCCAGTACCGGTTTACACGGCGCCAATCGCCTTGCCAGCAACAGCCTGCTGGAAGCAATGGTATTTGGGCATCGTGCCTATCTCGATACCATCAGGGTATTTGAAGAAATGAAAACAAGCGCGTTTGATATCAATGCTATTCCCGAAGTGCCTGACTGGAATGCAAAAGGTACTACCGAGCCCAAAGAAATGATCCTGATCACGCAAAGCCGTAAAGAGCTCGAGCAGATCATGAGTGACTATGTAGGTATTGTGCGCAACGATGTTCGTTTACAAAGGGCTATGAAACGATTAGACCTCTTGTATGCGGAAACAGAACAGTTGTACGAAACAACAAAAGTATCTCCCCAGTTATGTGAACTGCGCAATTTGATCACTGTGGGTTACCTGATCGTAAAAGGGGCAGAGTTTAGAAAAGAAAGCAGGGGGCTTCATTATAATACTGACCATTTGGAAAAAAGCCAGTTGCTTCAGAATATCATATTATAGCGATTCGTTTGCCGCCAGTTTATTTAACGTAGAAAAAGAATGGTGATGTTCTACTATATAGTGTATGGCTTATTATATGGCATCTCTCTCCTGCCATTTAGGATATTATATATTATCAGCGATGCAGCTTCTTTTTTACTGTATCATGTAATAAGATACAGGAGAGATATTGTAGCCAATAATTTACTGATCGCTTTTCCCGAAAAGACAGCAGCAGAAAGAAAAAGAATAGCAAAGCAGTTCTATAAAGACTTTGTTGACAATTTTATTGAAGTGATCAAGATGATCTCCATTTCCAAGAAAGAACTGGATAAACGATTTGTCGGTAATTATCAACTGATGAATGATCTCTATCAAACCGGTAAAAACGTACAGGTACATTTAGGGCATTACTTTAACTGGGAGTATGCGAACCTTGCCTACACTGCCAACCAATTGTATCCTTTTATAGTGGTCTATCAACCCATCAGCAATA
>Ga0207739_1000062_pt1 | contig 12371 bp, 11 predicted proteins | sample LuqExpMetageno15_FD_187773 | JGI IMG/M metagenome (GOLD analysis project Ga0207739, IMG submission 187773) | Tropical forest soil microbial communities from Luquillo Experimental Forest, Puerto Rico - Sample 15 (SPAdes) | ecosystem: Environmental > Terrestrial > Soil > Tropical forest ... | reverse complement strand
TGATACGAAAGCAGTTTGTGCACCAGATAGGGGGTACGATTGATCTGTTGAATAATATAGTAGAATGGGGTACCTTACAGATAAGCGGTGCAGCGCAGGTAACAGAGCGGGTACACCTGTACGAACTGGTGGCGGATAAACTGGATGTGGCAAGATTAACGGCGAGCCTTAAGAAAATAGAACTTGTTAACCTGGCGGATGAATCCATTTTCCTGCATACACATCCTGATATCCTGAATTTTATTTTACGGAACCTACTGTCCAATGCGATCAAATTTACCCACCAGGGTTCTGTTTCCATCTTTGCGCAACGGGACAAGAATCAAATACATATCGCGGTGAGTGATACGGGCATTGGCATGTGCGAGGAAGCTTTACAAGACCTGTTGGGTAAAAAAATAGCGAGAACTTCTTATGGAACCAATAATGAAAAAGGTTCCGGGTTGGGTTTGATGCTGGTGCAGGAATTTATCACCTCCCTGCATGGTTCTTTGCGAATTGAGAGTGAGCAAGGAAAAGGCACTACAGTACACCTATACCTACCGGCTTAAATATTTATCTTAGGGGAGCTATAATAATCATCGTATGAAAAAATGGCTCTTTCTTTCCCTCTCCTTCTTATGCAGCCATACGCTGCTACCCGCTCAAAAAAGAGATAAGAAATTACAATCCCGTATTGAATTGCTTGTGAAAGACTTCCGGGGAAATGTAGGTGTGTATGTGCATGACCTGAAAAAGAATAAGACAGTTGCTGTTAACGCAGATAGTATTTTCCCTACGGCCAGTATGGTAAAGATCCCCATCCTTACCGGGATTATGCGTAAGATAGAAGACAGTGAATTGCAATATCACCAGGTATTGGTGTATAAGGATTCACTGTTGTATGCAGGATCGGATATACTGGGTTCTTTTAAGAGCGGGGAGAAAATAGAATTGAGTAAGGTACTATTATTGAGTTTATCTACCAGTGATAATACAGCGAGCCTTTGGTTGCAAAGCCTGGCAGGGGGCGGCAAACGGATTAATGAACTGTTGGATAGTGCCGGGTTATCCATAACGCGTGTGAATAGCCGGACACCGGGAAGAGAAGCTAACCGGAATATGTATGGCTGGGGACAAACTTCTCCTTACGAGATGGCGACCTTACTGGAGAAGATTGTTAAGGGTGAGATCATTAGCCCCGCGGCGAGTGCTAAAATGCTTCGCCTGCTGGGAAGGAATTATTGGGATGAACAGGCTGTATCACAGGTTCCGACAGATGTATTTGTGGCCAGTAAGAATGGAGCTGTAAATGCAAGCAGAAGCGAAGTAGTATTTGTTAACGGCAAACACTGTCGTTATGTGTTTTGTATTTGTACCAATAATAATAAAGACCAGTCCTGGGATGAACATAATGAGGCCTGGGTATTGACACGAGCGCTTTCGAAATTGCTATGGGAGTATTATCGTTAAAACAGGTGGTATACGATAAAGCTGGTGATATAGGCGAGGAAGGTCATATAAGCGAATTGGATAGCGGGCCATTTCCAACTGCGGGTTTCGCGTTTTACAATAGCCAGTGTGCTCATACACTGCATGGCTAATACATAAAAGACCATTAAAGAGAGGGCTGCCGGTAGTGTATATACTTTACTGCCATCCGGGTGTTTGGCAGCCTGTAATTTTTCCCGTAAAGAAGCGTCATTGTTTTCTTCTACACTGTATAGTGTTGCCATGGTTCCTACAAATACTTCTCTTGCTGCAAATGAAGTGATGAGGGCAATACCGATCTTCCAGTCGTAACCCAGGGGTTTGATAACCGGCTCAATGGTTTTGCCGAGAATACCCGCATAAGAGTTTTCCAGCTTTTCGGAGGACAAGTGCTTTTCCAGTGAGTCTTTGGCCTGTGGCTGCTGTTGTATTAACAGGGCGTATTTGTTTCTCACTTTTTGCATTTTGCCAGAAGGTCCGTAAGAACTTAAAAACCATAGCAACATGCTGATGATGATAATAACCCGACCGGCATCTTTGACAAAGATCTTTGCCTTTTCTACCATGGTGATACCTACGTTTTTCCAGCGTGGGCTACGGTATACAGGCAATTCCAGGATAAAGAAGCTTTTCTCTTTCATGTGAATGAACCACTTGGCTACATAACTAACAATAAGGGCCATGGCGGTTCCGAGGAAATACAATCCCATCATTACGAGGCCCTGCAGGCTAAGAAAACCAAAGTAATATTTATTGCTTATCACCAGGGAGATCAATATGGTATACACGGGTAACCGGGCACTGCAACTCATTAACGGGGTGACCAAAATGGTGAGTAACCGTTCTTTTTTGTTTTCAATATTCCGGGTACTCATAATAGCAGGAACGGCGCAGGCAAAGCCACTGATCATGGGCATGACGCTTTTGCCATTGAGGCCTACTTTACGCATGAGCTTATCACTCAGGAAACTGATGCGGGCCATGTAACCGGTATCTTCCAAAATGGTGATGAGCCCGAACAGTATCATGATCTGTGGTACAAACACCATGATACCGCTTAAGCCGGCCAGGAAGCCGTTGATGAGTAAATCGCTCCACCAGGTTTGGGGTAAGGTATTGCTGGCATAGGTACTTACTTGTGTAAAGAGCCATTCGATGCCATCCATTGGAAAACGCGCCAGCCAGAAGATGCTTTGGAATAGCAGGAACAATACGCCGAGGAGAATGAGATAACCCCAGGTACGGTGTAATAAGATATCGTCGAGCTTTTCGGTAAATAGTTTTTTCTCTAAAGGGTCGGGCTCTACAACGTTTTGCTGCATGATCTGCTTGATGCGCTGGTAGCGCTGCATTACCTCTTCGGCCTGTGTTTTGGTGGGATTGAATTTATTATCGATCTCCACCTGTTCGATCTTGTTTTGCAGATCTGCCTGTAAAGGGAAATTTTCGTGGCTGATCAGGTAGTGAATAGCCCGGTAATCGCTCATTTGAGGGAAGAGCTGCTGGATACCTTCTACAGAAGAAGTAGCCAATGCTTTGTTATCGATAAAATCCCTTGCGGCTATTCTATGTGCTGGTTTTGCTACCTGCGTTAATACCTTTTTGAGTTGTGCCAGCCCTTTGTTTTTCCTGGGATTGACGGATACCACCGGTACACCTAATTCTGTTTCCAGCCCGTTAATATCAATCTGTATCCCTTTTTTGGCTGCAATATCATTCATGGTGAGTGCCACGACTACCGGTAATTTGAGGTCGATGATCTGCGAACAAAAAAGGAGGTTGCGTTTGAGATTACTCGCATCGGCCACTAATAAAATGATATCGGGCTTTACATCGTAGTCGGCATTCATGAGCACTTTATAAGAAACCCATTCATCTGCGCGGCGGGGATAGAGAGAGTAGGTACCGGGTAAATCGATCAGTTCGGTTTTTAGTCCTTCTTCGAGGGTAAGGTCTCCGGTCTTTTTATCGACGGTTACCCCCGGGAAATTGCCTACTTTTTGATTGAGTCCTGTTAGTGCATTAAATAAAGATGTTTTGCCACTATTGGGATTACCTACTAATGCGATATGTAATTTTTCTTGGTGCACTTTTCAAAGTACGCAAATGTAACCGCAGCGGATGGTATAAGGTTACGAGATGAGGAACAGAATGGGGATTCATTTTGCCACAGAATTGTTTTATCCACCGATATGCGGCCTAATTTTGTAATACAAAACCCGGGATTGTATGAAGCGATTGTTACTTGCAGTGATGATGGTTCCTGTTTTTACCTTCTCCCAGAGCAAAAAGAAAAAGTTAAAAGCAGAACAGGAGGCCAATGCAATGATGGTGGCTAACCTGAAAGCGCATATACAGCATTTGCTGGACGACAAACCGGCTCAATACATTATTGACCAGTACAAACTGGCAGATATTCAACCGGCAGGGAGCAATGGATACCTGCAGGAATTTACCATTGACGAAGGAAAACAAGTGGATGAGGCGGCATTTTTAGTGGCTAATGGAAAGAAATTGTTGTTACAGGAGGATTATTTTCCGTTAAGTTTTTCGCTTAATAAGAAAGTGAAGGGAGAAGCGGCGCTGGCGATGAATGAAGCAGGGGAGCCCTGGTTTAAAGACGTGAAGGATTGGCTGGAGGATAATAGAAAGAATGTTCATTATAATATTGGTGAGGCGATTAAGAATGAAGCAGGTAAAGCGGCTTTAAAAGGAGCGACGGCTTTACTGGTATATAATAGTGGTCCACTGGCGGATAATATTCATTTCAATCAAAAGGATACTTCAGTTGCTACCAGCTCTATACCGGTAGTGTTTATTACTAAGAAAGGATTGGCGCATTACTTTAAAGATTATGCGGCTACCCAGCAGATAGAAATGAATATCAGTATTAGCAGTCAGAAAAGAACCGTTCGCAATATTGCTGCATTTATCAACAACCATGCGCCGGCAACGGTGATACTGGGTGCGCATTATGATACCTGGAAATACACGAAGGATAAAGCCGCAGCAGATACCAGCCATTGTATCAATGATAACGCCAGTGGTACGGCGGCACTCATGGAACTGGCCAGGATACTGAAACAGTCATCCCCTAAAAACAACAATTACCTCTTTATTAATTTTAGTGATGAGGGCCTGGGTTTGCCGGGTAGTACCTATTGGATTCAGCATCCTTCTATTGCTACTACGGCTAATTATATGCTGAATATGGATATGGTGGGTGGCTATGATGCTACACATGTATTGACTGTGGGAGGCTTTGGCACTTCGCCTGCCTGGGGAGAGGTATTGGCGTCTGTACCACATGAGAACCTGCAGGTAGCATTTGATAGCAGCGGGGCTGGCCCGGGGGATCATGCTGTATTCTACCATGCGGGGTTACCGGTATTGGCTTTCTTTACGGGGAGTAGCCGGGATTATCATACAACAATGGATGGCCCTGTTTCCATTAACTATGATGGGGAAAGCAGTATAATCCGGTATATTTATACCATTATCGCTACGGCGGATAATAAGAATAAACTAACTTTTAGCAAAACAACAGAACCTTAACAGGTATTTGTTGTTATTGATATAAAACCCCGGTTGATGAAATTACGCCTCAACATAGAGGAGCTGAATGATGATTTTTTTACCGATGCAAGATTGCTCGGTATAACAGCGCCGGTAAAGAATTACCAGTTTTGCTGGCAGCTAAATAACCTGTTGGGTTATAACTTTCGCCTGAACCCGGATATAGAGATCCATTTAAGAAAAAAGGACCGGAATTATTATTTCTCTATTTATCAATCGCAGGAGCCTAATAATTTTTTGGTGCATTATTTATACCATAATCATTTTGACGGGGAGTACCTGTTGCCGGAATTTAAACACATGGATTTCCTGTGGTTAATGAAGGGGGATTTGATTGATGATGAAAAATGTGCCTGGATAAAGCAGTCCATTAAAACGATCAACGGGGTGCAACTGGTGGCGGAGCTGACCAACGAGCAGATAAAGAACAAGGGAAACATGGTTTTTTAATGATTAAAACAGGTTTTGTATGTGGACAGAAAAAAACAACCAGCTATACAAGCAGTTTCAGTTTAGCAATTTCTCCGAAGCTTTTGGGTTTATGACAAGGGTGGCTTTGGAAGCTGAAAAGATGGACCATCATCCATTATGGACAAATGTGTACAATAAGGTGGAAATATGGCTGAGTACTCATGAGGCGGGAGATATTGTTACAGACAAAGACCGCAGCCTGGCTGAAAAGATAGATGCTATATTGGTGAATCGTTAACGGGAATCACCCATTCTACCTCTCCAAAAGAAAAACGCTCCTGTGGACCGTTGCTTATTAACAGGTCGCCTTCGTTGCTCACGCCTTCTATGGTGCAGTTAAATGAAATGTTCCCCTTTTTTAACCTGACGGGTTGTTTATAGCGGTATAAGTGTTGGTGGTATTGCTGCATGATGGCATCGACCTCTCCCCTTTTTAATTGCTGGTAATACTGTTCAAGGTTATTGCATAATTCCTGTGCGAGTGCAACAGCGTTGAAGTCTTTTCCCGTGATCTGTTTTAAGGAAACCGGGTTGCGCATATTTTCAGGAAAACTGGTTTGGTTAATATTCATACCAATACCGATGACTGCCCAGTGCCAGGTATTGCCACGTAATACGTTCTCAATCAGTATGCCCGCTGCCTTTCTGTCACGCCAATAAATATCATTGGGCCATTTGATGGCGGTATCCCCCTGGGTGTATTTGTTGAAAAGGTCGTGTGCGGCAAGAGCAACCGCTGCGCTGAGCGGAAACTGCTGATGCATTGATAAAGAGGACATATCTGCTACGACTGATAAAATGATGTTACTGCCGGGTTCTGTAAACCATTCTTTTCCACGTTGTCCCCGGCCGGCTGTTTGCTCCCGGGCAAACCAGACTGTGCCATGTGCAGCCAATTTAGCCTGTATTTTGTCAATGGCATAACTATTGGTGCTTTCAACCTGCAGTAATTCTATAAAGGGCTGTCCTATTGTGTTAATTCCTGAGCCTGGCAAATGGTTAACTGTTTCGGGTGACAAAGAATTATTATTTTTGAAGCGAAGATAATTGAGTTTAGAGTGCTGATTTTCTGGTTAAATATTCTTTGACCGCCCGATTAAGAACTCGAAACAAGCGAATACAACATTGTTAACAACAAATCTTTTTGATTATTGACACCTCTTTCTGTTTTAAATGACCGTGCAAAAAGTGTTACCAGGCTAACGCGTAACTCCAGACTTTTTAAGACTATTATCAGAGCAATCCAGGATAAAAAAGGCGAGAACATTGTGAGCTTAGACCTACGAAAGGTGCCGGAAGCTGTAGCGGACTTTTTTATAGTTTGCCAGGCAAGCAGTACCACGCAGGTAAAAGCGATCAGTGATTTCGTGGAATATGAAGTAAAACGTGAGTGCGATGAAATGCCCTATAAACAGGAGGGTCAACAGGCAGCACAGTGGATATTGACAGACTATGTAAATATCGTGGTGCATGTGATGCACCCGGAAGCGCGCCGTTTTTATAAACTGGAAGATATGTGGAGTGATGCCCCTGTAACGGGCCATGATGAACAATAAATGAACTTTATATTGGCTGACATCTTATATTTATTAGAAGCAATCGAATATGGCACAAGAAGATAAACAACCTAAGTTCCCCTTTACAGACAAAGGTGGTGATGAAAAACCTCCCCGCAAAGCCCCTAAATTCAGCATATATTGGATATACGCAATCATTTTTGCGATACTGGTAGGCTCTACATGGCTTAATACATTTGGTCCTGATACGGTTACTATTTCGGAGCAGGAATTTAAAACAGACATGCTGGCCAAGGGTGATGTGGATAAACTGGAACTGATCCGTAACAAGGAATTGGTGAAAGTATATGTGAAGGCGGATAGTTTGAACAAGGAGTTTTATGTAAAGAAATTCAAAAGAAAATATGACCCTGCGGCCGTTAAGGATAAAGCACTTTTTACTTTCAAGATAACTGACTGGAAAGTGTTTTATGATGGAATGACAGAGTTTTATAAGAATAACCCTACTGTTACGCAGGTACCCCAGATCACGAATGATGAGGGCGACTTCTTTAGCAGTCCGCTGGTAAGTACCTTCCTCACCATACTGGTGTTTATTGGATTATGGGTACTGGTAATGCGTAAGATGGGTGGCGGCGGTCCCGGTGGTGGTGGCCCCGGTGGCATCTTTAATATTGGCAAGTCCAAAGCTACCCTGTTTGAGAAGGGTACAAAAGTGAATATCAATTTTGGTGATGTAGCGGGACTGGATGAGGCGAAAGTAGAGGTGATGGAGATCGTGGATTTCCTGAAACAACCTAAGAAGTATACGGCATTGGGTGGTAAAATACCCAAGGGCGCTTTATTGGTGGGCCCTCCGGGTACCGGTAAAACCTTACTGGCCAAAGCTATGGCTGGTGAAGCGCAGGTTCCTTTCTTTAGCCTGAGTGGTAGTGATTTCGTGGAAATGTTTGTGGGTGTGGGTGCCAGCCGTGTTCGTGACCTGTTTAAGCAGGCTCGTGAAAAAGCGCCTTGTATCATATTTATAGATGAAATAGATGCCATTGGTCGCGCAAGGGGTAAGAATGTGATGATGAGCAATGATGAGCGTGAGAATACCCTGAACCAGCTGTTGGTGGAAATGGATGGTTTTGGTGGTGACAGCGGTATTATTATACTGGCCGCTACCAATAGACCAGATGTATTGGATAGTGCGTTATTGCGCCCGGGTCGTTTTGACAGGCAGATAACCATTGACAAACCGGATGTGAAGGGTAGAGAAGCGATCTTTAAAGTGCACCTGGTTCCTATTAAAATATCTGAGAAACTGGATATTCATAAACTGGCTGAACAAACACCAGGTTTTGCCGGTGCTGATATAGCGAATGTTTGTAACGAGGCGGCATTAATAGCTGCCAGGAAGAACAAAGAAGCGGTTGACATGAGTGATTTCCAGGATGCGATTGACCGTGTGATTGGTGGATTGGAGAAAAAGAACAAGATCATCGCGCCGCATGAGAAAGAGATCATCGCTTATCATGAAGCAGGACACGCTGTTTGTGGATGGTTCCTGGAACATGCGTATCCTTTATTAAAAGTGACGATTGTACCAAGGGGTACCGCTGCTTTGGGATATGCACAATACACTCCTAAAGAACAGTACTTATACAATACAGACCAACTGATGGACCAGATCTGTATGACATTGGGTGGCAGGGCGAGTGAGCAGATCTTCTTTGGCAAGATCTCTACGGGTGCTTCCAATGACCTGCAACAGGTAACACGTATTGCCTACAGCATGGTTACAGTATATGGTATGAATGAGAAAGTAGGTAATATCAGTTTCTACGATCCTTCACAGGAAAATACTTTTACCAAACCGTATAGTGAAGAAACCGGAAAGCTGATCGATGAGGAAGTAAGACGTATCATAGATGACGCGTACCAGCAGACACTCACCCTGTTAACTGAAAAGAAAGCAGAAGTAGAGAAGCTGGCGAAGGCTTTATTGGATAAAGAAGTGTTGGTACAAAGTGATGTGGAAGTACTGATTGGTAAACGTCCGTTTGAAGAGAAGAAGATATTGGATGTGGAGAACGGGGAAAAAGCAACTGAGACAAAAGGTGGTATTGATGAAGGTGTACCTCCCTATGATGGTAGCATTCATGTACCCTTTAATGAAAACAATTAATTGAAAGTGTCTTCCTCCAGAGAGAACATACTTAAAAAAATAAGACAGGCATTGGCACAACCAGTGCCTGTTCCCTTTACAATGGGTAAGGAGGAGGCTTTGTATCCTGCACCGCAGCAGGATCTTGCATTGGTGTTTGCAGAAAACTTTACTGGGTTACAGGGTCGCTTTTCCTTTTGCAGTAGTTATGCTGAGCTGGTAGCGCAGTTGAATCAACTGGCGGATACGAGAAACTGGCAGCAGATCTATTGCCGGGAAGAGGGTATAAAACATTTGCTGGCTTCAGCTGGTTTTATGAATTATACCGCCACCGCATTGCATGACTGTGATGCTTCTATTACTACCTGTGAATTGCTGGTGGCACGTACAGGAAGCATACTGATGAGTTCTGCCCAGCAAAGTGGCCGTACCACGAGTGTATATGCACCGGTACATATATGCATTGCCTATATGAGCCAGCTGGTATATGATATAAAAGATGGATTACAACTATTGAAGGACAAATATGCGGATGCATTTCCATCTTTGATAACATTGGCTACAGGCCCCAGCCGTACGGCAGATATAGAAAAGACCCTGGTAGTGGGTGTACATGGACCTAAAGAAGTGTTTTGTTTTTTAATAGATGATTCTGTTACCGCATGATGGTTGCCCCCAACAAAAAAATATACTTTCTTTCGGACTTTCATTTAGGAGCCCCAGATTATGAAAGTAGCTTAATACGTGAGAAGAAAGTAGTTGCTTTTCTGAACAGTATAAAGGATGATGCCGCCCAGGTTTTTATAGTGGGTGATATGTTTGATTTCTGGTACGAGTACAGAGAGGTGGTACCCAAGGGATATGTTCGCCTGCTGGGTAAGCTGGCAGAGTTTACAGATAGTGGGATACCGGTTCATTTCTTTACCGGTAACCATGATATGTGGATGAGTGGCTACTTTGAAAAGCAATTGAACATACCGGTGTATCATGAACCGAAGGTATTTGAATGGAATGGCAAGCGGTTTTATATTGGGCATGGTGATGGACTGGGCCCCGGGGATCATGGTTATAAATTTCTGAAGAAGGTATTTCGTAATCCATTCTGCCAATGGTTGTTTGGCCAGTTGCACCCTACCTGGGGGATTGGCCTGGCTAATTATTTCAGCCGGAAAAGTCGTGTGAAGACGGGGAGCAGTGATGAACATTTTTTAGGTGAGGATAAAGAGTGGCTGATCATTTACTGCAGGGAGGTATTGACCCGGGAACAATATGATTATTTCATTTTCGGGCATCGCCACTTCCCTATTGATTTTGCCCTGAACAACCAAAGCCGTTACATTAACCTGGGGGATTGGATACGTACATTTACATACGCTACCTTTGATGGCAATGACATGGAACTTCATCAATGGAAAGAATAAAACTCTTCATATCATTTATTGCCTGTGTAGTGGTGCTCCAGGTGCGGGCATCGTCTGATACTACTTTGCAGCTGCAACTGCTGAATACGATTAAAGGCAACTATACCAATTTTGCTGTAGATAATCTCGGGAATATCTTTTTGATCACGGCCTCTAACCAGGTAAAAAAGCTTAATGAGCAGCTGGATAGCGTTGGCCTTTTCAACGATGTAAAGAAGTATGGCGATATCTTTTCTATTGATGTGAGTAACCCGCTGAAAATACTGGTATACTATAAAGATTTTTCTACCATAGTGGTATTGGATCGGTTTTTAAGCGTTAGGAATGTGATTGACCTGCGGCAACAAAACATCCTTCAGGTGAGGGCGATTGCCCAGAGTTATGATAACAATATCTGGTTATTTGATGAAATAGATAATAAGCTGAAGAAGATAGATGATAACGGTAATAGCCTGTTGGAAACGCCGGACTTCCGGTTATTATTTGATGATGCACAACAGCCTGTACAGATCATAGACATGAATAGTTTGTTGTACCTGTATGATTCTAAAACAGGATGGAAGGTATTTGACTATTATGGCGCTTTAAAGAATCAATACCCCATCTTTAACTGGAAGGATGTGCAGGTAAGCGATAGTTATTTAATGGGTCGCGATAGTGTTTGGTTTTATTCTGTTAACCCCAAAGAACTGCAATTTGGGAAAGCGAATCCCGGTATAGATTTAAGTACTGCTATAAAAGTGATCAGGAGGCAGAATAAGTGTTATGTACTTCGGAATAACGGGGTGGAGATCTATAAGCAACAGTAAGCTTTGAGTATGGAGAAATTTATGCATTATGAGTTCCTGAATAATACAATGGCTGCATATCTCTATGTGGTTGGTACCATTGTATTGTTGTTGTTTATAAAAAGATTGATCTCCCGGTTTATTGCTTCGAAATTGCTGGGTGCTATTGCGGGAGATAAGAAGAGCCGGAAGAAAGAGAGATTTCTTGACCTGGTTGTAAAACCCATAGAACGCTTTTTACTAGTATCCATCACGATTACGGCACTGGATAAACTGGATTACCCTACCCTGTTGCATTTCAAGATTGCCCACCTGGATGCGGAAGTGATCATCCGTTCATTAGCCATGATTATCATGATCATTGTCTTTATCAGGCTTTGTATCCGGATCATGGAATTCATTGCGTTGGTAGTAGAAGAAAAGCATGGGCAAACCAAGGCGGATAACCAGCTAATCGTTTTTTTCAGGGACTTCTTTAAAGTGATACTGATTGTTATAGGCGGTCTTTTGATTGTTCGGTTTGTATTTGATAAGGATATCACTACCATATTGACCGGGCTGAGCATTGTAGGTGCTGCATTGGCATTGGCTGCGAAAGAGAGCCTGGAGAACCTGATAGCTTCTTTTATTATTTTCTTCGATAAACCCTTTGTTGCGGGTGAAACCGTGAAGGTGTTGAATACAACAGGAACCGTAGAGAAGATCGGCTTGCGGAGTACCCGTATTCGTACAGATCAGAAAACTTTTATAACAGTACCCAACAAGCAAATGGTGGATACTGTTATAGACAATATCAGTCTTCGGTCCCAAAGAAAAGTAGAGTTGCGATTGGAGTTAAGCTTATCTGTGACAGCGACACAACTAAGACAATTAACCGCTTCGCTTAAAGTCATATTACAGGATAAAGCGCCTGTAGAAAGCTACAGCGTATACTTAATGGACACCGGCAGGAATGCGCATTTGATGGCGATCGATTATT
>Ga0207739_1000061_pt1 | contig 12375 bp, 9 predicted proteins | sample LuqExpMetageno15_FD_187773 | JGI IMG/M metagenome (GOLD analysis project Ga0207739, IMG submission 187773) | Tropical forest soil microbial communities from Luquillo Experimental Forest, Puerto Rico - Sample 15 (SPAdes) | ecosystem: Environmental > Terrestrial > Soil > Tropical forest ... | reverse complement strand
GCAGCAATCCCTTTCTCAACAACCGGTTTTTAGCAAGGCCGTATAGGGCTGCATACCCTGTAAACACTATGTAATCCCCTTGTAGCATCCTTGCTTTGGTGGACCTGAGGAGGAGTTGAGCTGGAGTTGAGCAGGACTTGAGGAGGACTTGACCCGATTTTCCGGGGGTGGTGGGTAAGTCCAAAAATAAATTTGCGTAACTGAAAAGTTACGTATAGTTTTGGGTAACTAAAAAGTTACCTATTATGGAAAAGCGTATTCAGCATTCTATTTTCTATTCCCACACACCTGCTGAGGTTTGGGAATATCTCACCAAACCGGAACTGATTGCACAGTGGTTGATGCCAAACGATTTTGAACCGATTGTTGGGTACGATTTTGAGTTTACCACCAGGCCCATGCCCGCATTTGATTTTGACGGTCATATCTATTGCAAGGTATTGGAGGTTGTACCCTTCAAAAAGCTCTCTTATTCCTGGAAAGGTGGCCCAGGGGGCGGCAAGATCACGATGGACTCTATTGTTACGTTTACCCTTGCTGAAAAGGATAACGGCACGGAGTTATTGCTGGATCATAGTGGTTTCCGCATATTGGAGAATGCGGACATCTTTAGTGCCATGAACACGGGCTGGTTACAGAATATACAAAAGATCGCTACACTACTCAATACCGTTACAAATGGATCAACAAGCATTTGATGCCTTCCAGGCAATCGCCGACCCAAGCAGGAGGGAGATCCTGCGGCTGCTTTCTAAGGAGCGGCTACCCATCAATTCGCTGGTAGAGAATTTTGATATGAGCCGGCCTGCTATTTCCAAACATGTAAAAATACTGGAGGGGGCGGGGTTCATCTATATAGAAGATGTAGGGCGCGAAAGGTACTGCTCCCTTAAGAAGGATGGGTTTTCAGCTTTACAGAACTGGATCAATTACTTCGATGGATTCTGGAATGAAAAGCTCAAAACATTGGGCACATTATTAAACAATAAAAACAAATAAAAATGAGAACTGCAACTATTGCCAGTGATTATCACTGCAGCTTTACTGTACCTGTTACAGTAGGAGAAACCTATGCAAAGGTTGGCCGGGTGGCCGATTGGTGGACAAACAATTTTGAAGGCAATTCACAACAACCGGGTGATGTGTTTACCGTTCGGTTTGGGGAAACCTATGTAACCTTCCAGGTAACCGAAGCCATTGCTAATGAAAGGGTAGTATGGCTGGTTACTGATTGTAACTTGAATTGGCTGGAGGATAAGAAAGAATGGAAGGATACAGAGATCGTATGGGAAATAACCGGGAATAAGGAGGGTACTCAAATCAACATGCTACATGCCGGGTTAACGCCGGATGCCGAGTGTTATGAGAGTTGTGAAAAAGGATGGAATCATTTTTTGAGAGATAGCCTGTATAAATTGTTGACAGAAGGCAGTGGGTTACCGGAGAAAGCGAAGTGATTTGAATTATGTTTCATGAATGAAACAGGAATTGTATCTTGGTCACAGAAGTTTCTTAACCCATTAGCTTATGGCGTCTAAAGCATTGGCATGTCTGTTTGTTGTGTTACTATGCTCCTGCAATAGTAAACAGGATAAATGGAATGCCCTGAAAAAGACAAAAAGCGTATACCCGGCAGATACCATTTATTCATTTAAAGATGTTGTACTGCAGGATTCACAACCTACCTGGGTAAATGTTGCTTATACAAATTATGCGTACAAAGACTTTTGCACAGGAAGGGTGCAGGCTGAGTTCTTTCTTACTGATATAAGGGTACAAATATCCCTGCATGAGGATTCTTTAAAAATTGCCAGGCAGATGCTGGATAGTCTTCGGCAAAATGGGGTTGCCCATTTTGTAGGGCAGAAAATTATTGACAATAAATTAATGGTGTATTATTATACAGATGGTAACTGCAATCCCATATGGGTAGTGAGTAATTTTGGAATCCCTTGTAATGGTGAGTTTGTTGATGACGAAAGATGGCTTTTCTATTTACAGTTGCTGGGTAAGGTACCTGCTGTTTATTTTCATTAGTGCCGCCACTTATCCTTTTCTCTTGCATATTGAATAATACCTGCCTAACTTGCTGTGCCTGTTTTATAAAATGTAACCCAGGCACTCCTTATTATTCATTAACAAAACAAGTGTCGTATGAAATTATTCAACATCAAACCAGCCCTTGTGCTCCTGCTGGCTGCTTTTTCAGTAACTTCCATTGCACACGCGCAAATGGATAAATCAAAAAGACCCAGCCCACCAGCAACAGCTTCCGGTAAGGTAGGCGATGCTACCATTACCATTAATTACAGCAGCCCTTCTGTAAAAGGTAGAAAGATATGGGGAGAGTTGACACCTTATGACAAAGCCTGGAGAGCAGGTGCCAATGAAGCCACCATTTTCGAAACAGATAAAGCTGTTAAAGTAGAAGGTAAAGAATTGGCTGCCGGTAAATACAGCGTGTTTATGATACCTGGTGAAAAAGAATGGACCATCATCTTTAACAAACAGGTAGGACAGTGGGGTATTAAAAGAACGGGGGAAGCCAATTACGATCCCGCCAATAATGCGCTTACTGTAACCGTGAAGCCCAAAGCGGTTGACATGACAGAGTCACTGTTATATGAAGTAAACAACAAAGGCTTTGCCCTGAAATGGGAAAAACTGGAAGTGCCGGTAAAAATAAAATAGTACTAGAACATAGTAATCATAGCAAAGCCGCTGGTAACAGCGGCTTTGCTATTTCTGGTAATGATCCCGATAAAAATATCGGTCACCTCTAGCAGTTCAACAACTCGTTTCCTGAAAACGGTCAACACAGGTTGTTTTATCGGTTAATAGCGCTATTAGCGGCTGAACGGTTACAAAACGGGCTAAAAGGAATGATTTTAATGCAATCGGTTGCAGGTATTGGTTTCTATCGTATTTTAGCCTTTGCAAAACCGGGTACAGCAACAGTACCCGGTGTCATAACCCGTTTAACGATTGTGCGATACACTATTCCCATACTGTTCCTGTTACTGGTACAGGCAGCGAAGGCGCAGCCTAATGACTTGAATTTCATCAATTTTAGCAGTAATAATGGCCTGTCGTCTAATATAGTAAATGCTATATGTAAGGATAAAACCGGCTATATGTGGTTTGCTACTGACGATGGGCTCAATAAGTTCGATGGAACAAACTTTACAGTATATAACCACAAAACGGCTGATTCTACCAGTATTGGTGCCAATCATGTATGGGCTATTCATGAAGATCCCTCCGGTAACCTTTGGGCAGGCACCGGCAGAACCTTATCGTTATACGATAAAAAAAAGGATTGCTTTCATAATTACAATATAGCCAATGGGGCCACGGTACGTTCTATCTGTTCAGATAAGGCCGGTCATCTTTGGGTAGCTACCTTTGATGGTTTGTTTCAATACAATCCCAAAACAGGCAGGGCAAAACAGTATAAGGCTGATTCTGCCAATCCCCGTCAACTCATCACCAATACCATTATCTGTGTGTTTGTAGATAGCAGGCAAAGGCTCTGGGTGGGCACCAATGCCGGCTTATACCTGTACCAGCCGGCTACAGACGATTTTAAACATTTTGCTTACTCCCTAACCAACCCGGCATCCATCAGCGATAATATTATCAAGGCTATTGCAGAAGACAAAGAAGGCCGCTTGTGGCTGGGCACCAGCGATGGGGGGCTTAATATGTTGCAACCCAACGGTACCAGCTTTACGCGTTATAAAACCAGTAATACAGACCCTGGCACCATCAGCAGTAACCGGATCTATAGTATTGTGCCGGATGATACCGGTAAATTCTGGCTGGGTACCGAAGAAGGGCTTACCATCTTTGATCCCCAAACCGGTAAAGCACAGAGAATTACCGGCAATGGCCGTAATAAATACAGTCTCGAAGGAAAATCCATCCGTAGTATCTTCATAGATAAACTGGGTATTTACTGGGTAGGTACTTTCCAGGATGGGGTAAACAAATACGATAAGAACCTCCCTTTCTTTAACCTTGTTCAAAGCAATTCTTTTGACCCGCTGGGGCTAAGTGCCCCCAAAGTAAGTTCCTTTGCAGAAGGGGATAACGGCGATCTCTATATCGGTACCGATGGTGGCGGTTTAAACCTCTACCACCGCAAAACCGGTTTGTTCCAGCACTTTAATATACCGGGCAGCAATAAAGGCCAGGGCCTTCCCATACTCGCCCTGGAACGCGTGGGCGATGAAATATGGATAGGCGCTTACCTGCAGGGCATCTATACCCTCAATACCAAAAACGGGAGCATCCGGCATTTCACCAAAGAAGCAGCACCCGGTCATTTGTCCAGTAACGAGATCTTTTGTATCAAAAAAGACAGGCAGGGCAATGTATGGATAGGCACCAATGGCAACGGGGTAGATGTATACGACCCCAGATCAGCGCAGTTTCACCGCCTCAGCAATGTGATGGTAGAGGATGGGGAAAATAAACTGCTCACCAGTGGGTTTATCCGTGCCATAGAAGAAGACAGCGCAGGTAATATGTGGATCGGGTCCATAGGGGGCGGCATTGTTTGTTATAACCCTATACAAAAAAACACGCGGGCATTCAACCGGCACAATACCCAACTGCCGCTGGAGGAGGTACAAACCCTGCATATCCAGCAAAACGGCACCATCTGGGCCGGCACCCCGGGTAATGGCTTGTGTAAACTGGATGAGAAAAACAACCGGTTTACGGTATATACAGAGCAGGAAGGATTGGCCAATAACGTAATCTATAAGATCCTCGAAGATGATGCCGGTATGCTATGGTTCAGTACCAGCAAAGGCATTAGCCGTTTTAACCCGCTTACCGGGGCCTGTAAAAACTATACTTACCACAATGGCCTGCAGCAAAGCACTTTTGTATTGGAAGCAGGCCTCAAAACAGCCTCCGGTGAATTGTTTTTCGGTGGGCTCAAAGGCTTTAATTATTTCCGGCCCAATACCCTGCATAATAACAGGAATGTTCCTACAGTGGTCTTCACCGGGCTTAAAATAGCCAATCAAACCGTAATACCGGGTAAAAATGCGGCCATCCAGGAACAGATAGGAGTGGCCGGCGAGATCAGGTTGAGCTATAAACAGAACTTCTCGGTCGATTTTGTAGCATTGGATTATACCACACCTGGCGAAACACAATACCTGTACAAACTGGATGGGTTCGATCATGCCTGGAATCAGGTAGGCGCTTCCCGAACGGCCGTATTTACCAACCTGTACCCCGGTCATTATACCTTACAGGTAAGGGCCAAAAACAGCAATGATGAATGGATCACTGCGCCGGCCAGTATTGCCATTTATGTAAAGCCCCCTTTCTGGCTTACCGGGTACGCCTATGTATTATATATCATCTTAATCGGGCTGCTGCTGGGGGCCATCCGCTACCGGGGCATTCGCAAGCTTAAGAACAGGTTTGCACTCGAACAGGAAAGACTGCAGATGAAACAGATGGTAGAACAGGAGCGGCGGGAAGCAGAGCGGCTCCATGAGTTTGACCAGGCGAGGATCAGGTTCCTTACCAACCTTAGCCATGAGTTCAGAACCCCCATTTCACTCATTATGGGGCCGATAGAAAACCTGCAGGAAAAAGAAGCCGATAGTGGTAAGGCAGAACAGTTAAAGATGGTTAAGCGCAATGCCCGTAGGCTTTTAAACCTGGTAAACCAATTGCTGGACTTTCGCAAACTCGAGGAACAGGAACTGAAGCTAAACGCAACAGAAGGAGATATCGTCGCTTTTGTAAGAGAAGTATCGGATTCCTTTCGCGATATGGCAGAACGCAAACAGATCCATTTTGTGTTTACCAGTGAAATGCCCGCTTACCGCACTTCCTTCGACAGGGATAAGATGGAACGTATCCTGTTCAACCTGCTGGGCAATGCCTTTAAGTTTACTGCCAAAGACGGCCAGGTATCCCTGGAGATCCGGCAGTCACTTCCTTCAAAAGAATTACAAATAGTGATTGCCGATACCGGTATCGGGATGCGGGAGGAAGACCGCCAGCATATCTTCGACCGCTTTTTCCAGGGCAATGTACATACTTCCATTATGAACCAGGGCAGCGGTATCGGGCTCTCCATCACCAAAGAATTTACCAGGTTACACGGTGGCACCATCCAGGTAGAAAGCACCCCCGGCAAAGGCAGCATCTTTACCGTACAGTTGCCATTGGAGAATATTCCCGAAGGAGAGAAGGATACGCCTCTTCCGGAAGATAACAAGCTTCCCGAAATACCGGAGTTTGAAAAGCTAACCGTATTGCTGGTAGAGGATAATGATGATTTCCGGTCTTACCTTAAAGAGAACCTGCGGCATTTTTACAAGATCATAGAGGCAGCCGATGGGAAGGAAGGATGGCAAAAAGCGCTATCCGCCCACCCCGATGTGATCGTAAGCGATATCAGTATGCCACAGATGGATGGGATTGAGCTGAGCCGGAAAATCAAATCCGATAAACGAACCCACCATATCCCCATCATCCTGTTAACAGCCCTTACCGGTGATGCCTACCAGTTAAAAGGGCTGGAAACCGGTGCCAGCGATTACCTCACCAAGCCCTTTAGTTCCGATATTTTAGCGGTTAAGATCAGGAACCTCGTTTTGCTCAACCAGCAATTAAAAGAAACCTATACCCGGCGGTTGAATATTGAAACACCGGGTATAGAAGTACAGTCCGACGATGAAAAGCTCCTGCTAAAGATTACCCAGTACATCGAATCTACCCTGGAAAGCCAGCAGCTTTCTGTAGAAGAGCTCAGTAAATATGTATTTATGAGCCGCTCCTCCCTGTACCGGAAGATCGTAGACCTTACCGGGGAAACACCTGTTGAATTCATCCGCTCGGTTAAATTGAACAAAGCCGCTGAGTTGCTCGAAAAAAGCGATATGAAGATCACCGAGGTAGGGTATGCAGTAGGCTTTACCACGCCCAATTATTTTGCCCGTGCCTTCAAGGCAAAATTCAATCTTTCCCCCTCCGAGTATGTAGCACTCAAAAAGAAACCAGCCAATTAGCCCATTTTAGAACATTTGTGCTAGCAATTGCACCAACTGTGGCCTGCTCTCCGCATGGCTCAATGGTAGTTTTGTGTTGGGTAACCCCCCTTGCCAAAGGTTTACTTTAACCAAAAAACTAACGTTTATGACGATTGCTAAAAAACGCAACATGATTCCCCCCGGGAGAAGAATGGCTTTTCTCCTGACTGCAGTACTGCTCTTATTAGGTAACACATGGCTCATGGCTCAAACAAAAATAACAGTGAGAGGACGTGTGTTGGATGAAAAAAATCAACCCATAGATGGTGCTTCGGTTGCTGTTCGTTCGGCTGAACAAAAACAGGGCGCGATCAAAAAAGACATAGCAACGGGTGCTGTAACAGATGCCAATGGGTATTTCACCGTTTCTGTTGCCCCCAATGCCATCCTGGTAATATCTTATGTAGGGTATGAATCAAAAGAAGTAAAAGCCGGTACCGGCACTATCAATGTATCCTTACAACCCAGTGGCAACCTCGAGCAGGTGGTTGTTATTGGCTATGGTACACAACGCAAGGAAGCCGTTACCGGTTCCGTAGCTTCTATAAAAGGAGATGCCCTGCGCGAAGTACCTGCCGCCAATATCTCCCAGGCCTTACAGGGCCGTGTAGCCGGTGTGGAACTGGCACAAACAGATTCCAAACCTGGTGCTACCATGCAGATCCGCATTCGTGGTGCGCGTTCCTTAACGGCTACCAACGATCCGCTGATCGTACTGGATGGTATTCCCTTCCCCGGTACTATTGCAGACATAGACCCCAGCGAGGTAAAAAGCATTGATATCTTAAAAGATGCTTCTGCCACAGCCATCTATGGTTCCCGCGGTGCCAATGGGGTCATCCTCATCACCACCAACAAAGGTTTCCAGGGGCAAAAGCCACATATTGTATACAATGGGTATTATGGCATTAAGAAAGCCATTAAATATCCCATGATGAACTGGCGCGAGTTCACTTCGCTCAAAGAAGCGGCCGGGCAGTATACCGGCATTGGCTCTGATGAAGATACTTCCGGTAAGGTAAATACCGACTGGCAGGATCTGCTTTATACCACCGGTAAAGTAACCAGCCAGGACATTTCCATTTCAGGCGGTACGCAAAAAGGCAGCTATAATTTTGGCGGCAATTTTTACCGTGACGAGGCTGTGATACCCATGCAAAACTATATCCGTTATGCACTGCACGGTAGTGTTGACCAGGCCGTAGGCAATTATGTACGCTTAGGCTTTACTACCAATAACAATTATGGTATTACCAACGGTGCCTCCCTCAATGCCGGTACCGCACTAAGTACCACACCTATTGCCAATCCTTACAATGCCGATGGCTCTATGAAAAGGATTGTAAACATGGTACTCGACCAAAACTGGGTATACACCAAACAGGCATTGAACGCACTCGGCAACCAGTTTGCCGATCAGGGCCGTGCTTTGAGTTCTTATAACTCCGTATATGGTGAGTTGAAGATTCCAGGCGTGGAAGGGTTGAAATACAGGGCCAATGTAGGCTTAAACTATCGCCAGAACAATACGGGTTATTACCAGGGCTATGGTGTGTTTAGTTATTCTCCTACCACCATTTCCAGCGCCAACATCAGTAACTCCATTACTACCAACTGGGCTATTGAAAACCTGTTAACCTACGATCGCACTTTTGCCAGCGTGCATAAGATCAATGCAACCGCATTGTACTCTTCTGAACAAACCACGTATTCCTATTCCACAATCAGTGCTACCGGTATACAGAACGATGCCTTCCAGTTCTATAATATGGGTGCTGTAACAGACCCTAACGGGCAGATCACGGTTGATCCCAACAGCCAAAGCTATTGGCAGCGTGGGTTGTTATCTTATATGGGTCGTTTAATGTATTCCTATGCGGATCGCTATATGATCAGTGGTACACTTCGTTCAGATGCATCTTCTGTACTGGCTACCGGTCATAAATGGCATACCTATACAGCGGTTTCTGCCGGCTGGAATATCAGCAAAGAAGCATTTATGCAGCATGTTAAGGCAATCGACAACCTGAAACTGCGGGTAGGGTATGGGGAAACCTCCAACCAGTCCATCAGTCCCTACCAAACACTTGGAAAATTAACAGGTGTTCCTTACAACTTTGGCAGTACCTATACTACAGGCTACAATGTATCCTTACTGCCTAACCCCAGCCTGGGCTGGGAGTACTCCAAAACATGGAATATTGGTGTGGACTTCTCCCTGTTCAAAAGCCGCCTTTCCGGTTCTGTTGAGTATTACAGTCAAAAAACAAACGACCTGTTGCTGAGTGTTAGCCTTCCACCCACTTCAGGGGTAAGCTCTGTATTGCAGAACGTGGGTAACACGCAGAACAGGGGTATTGAATTATCATTGAATGGAGTGATACTTGATAATAAGAATGGCTGGACCTGGGATGCCGGTATTAACCTGTATGCCAATCGCAATAAACTCACTTCTCTTGCTTCCGGATCAACACAGGATGTAACCAACTGGTGGTTTGTGGGCCATCCTATTGATGTGATCTATGATTATAAGAAAGTAGGTCTCTGGCAAACAACCGATAAAGACTACCAATACTTACAAACCTATGAGCCCGGTGGTAAAGCAGGCATGATCAAAGCACAGTATACGGGTACCTATAATGCGGATGGATCACCTACCAGGGCTATTGGCTCGGCTGACAGGCAGGTATTGGATATCCAGCCCAATTTTGAAGGTGGTTTCAATACCCGTGTAGGCTATAAGAATTTCGACCTGAGTGTAGTAGGCGCCTTTAAAAGCGGTGGTATTCTTATCAGCACACTGTATGGCTCTTCCGGATACTTTAACATGGAAAGCGGCCGCAGGGAAAATATTAAAATAGATTATTGGACTCCTACACATACCAATGCCAAATACCCCAATCCGGCCGGACCTGTTAACAGCAACAACCCGAAATATGGCAGTACCCTCGGTTATTTCAGTGCCTCTTACCTCAAGATCCGCACCATTACACTGGGGTACAACTTTACACAGAAATGGTTAAAAACAGCCGGTATAGAAAGATTACGCCTGTATGTAGCTGCACAAAACCCATTGGTGTTATTCTCTCCATACCACAAAGAGTCCGGTATGGACCCCGAAACCAATTCTTTGGGTAACCAAAACCAGGCAGTAACAGGTTCTATCCCAACCCGCCTGCTGGTTATAGGGTCTAATACACCATCTACACAGAATTACCTGCTGGGACTGAATTTATCATTCTAAAAAAACAACAACGATGAAACGCTTATATATGAAAACGCTAACGACCACTGTATTACTGGTGCTGTTGTTTACAGGATGCAGTAAAATAATAAATGAAGAACCGCGCAGTACTTATACGCCGGACTATTTCAAAACAACAACAGGGGTAACCGGTGGTGTTACCTCCTTATATGCCAACCTGCGTTATATTTTTGGCAACGGGTATTACCTGGATGCCTGCCAAACAGGTACGGATGAAGCCACCTATGGCCAGAATGCCGACCAGAATTTCAAAGACCTCGATCTTTCCGGTGTAGGGCAGGTTACCGGTGCCAGCAGCCGTTCAGATGCTTTATGGAACACCGTGTTCCCCAATATTAATACGGCCAGCGGTGTTATTCAATATGGCGCTGCTGCCGGTGTACCCAATTCATTGATTGCAGAAGCCCGCTTTTTCCGTGCCTTTGATTATTTTATGCTGGTACAAACTTTTGGTGGCGTGCCTTTGGACCTGGGCTCCGGTGAGTTGCAGTTCAATACCTCTGCCATTCGTATCTCTACACGCAACAGTGTTCCCGAGGTATATACAAGAGGCATCTTCCCCGACCTGGATTCTGCATTGGCCCAGTTACCTGCAACAGGCAGGGTAACCGGTGGTGTAACCAAAACACTCGCCAGCCTTTATTTGGCAAAAGCCTACTTAACCTATGGCTGGTGGCTGGAGAATCCTAATAATATTCCTACCTACCCGGTAGTGCCCCGTACTGACCCTAACGGGCACAATGCACAATGGTATTACCAGCAGGCGTATGCAGTGGCTACAGCAGCCATTGCCAGTCCGGGCCCTTTTGGTTTACAGGCTACATTCTACGATGTTAGCCTGGCTACCAACGATCGTAACAACGAAATACTGTTGTATGCTGACCATGCTTTCTCTACCCAATATGGTGGCCTTAGCAGTACTTCTTATTCTACCGGTGGCGCACCCGATAATTTCGCCGGCTGGATGGAACAATGGAACTACCCCAATATCCAGTGTGCTACCAATGCTGGCTGGACAGGCTCTTTGGTAAACCCGGTACAGCGTGCTGCATACCAGGATCTTGGCCGTCCCTGGTATGAGATGGCACCACCCATTGCCATACTCACCACTACCTTTGCCGATAAAACCAACGACTCCCGTTACGATGGCACGTTTACAACAACCTACCGCTGTAACATGAATGAATCTGGTTTAAGCAATACGTATTCAAAGTTATATGGCGCCAATGGCCTGCCCATTGGTGAAGGCGATGCAGTACTCTCTTTCCTGGATAACAATACCACCGGTGTGGATTATTCCAACACTACTTACAGAAGTAATGTAGGCGCAGGAGTACTACCCGGCAGGGCAGATTATGTAGTAGAGCCCGGTATGATCAGCCGAATCATTTATCCCGGCAACTGGAAACTGGGTCCCTACCGTACAGATAACAATGGTGGTTTAGGTCAGCCCAATGCCAGTAGCACACGCCCCTGGAACATCGCCAAATTCTCCGAGCTGTTCTTTATTGCTGCCGAAGCAGCCGTAAAGGGTGCCACTACTACCGCCATGAGTGGTACCTATGCCAACGATGGTACAGCAAGGGGCCTCATCAATGTACTCCGTGCCCGTGCCGGTAAATGGCGCTGGAGCCACAATGGCAATGTGGCCAAAGTACAGGATAACAGTGCGGCTATGATGGCGGCTACACCAGCCACTATCGATATCAATTATATCCTGTCTGAACGTACCCGTGAATATTTTGGAGAAGGCTATCGCTGGTACGACCTGGTACGTACACAAACATGGGCGCAGCTTGCTTCTACTTACACAATAGGTAAGGGAACCAGCTACCCCGATCATTCTATGACGACTGTAACACGTACCATTCCTCTTACGTATTATATCCGTCCTATTCCCCAGGGCCAACTGGATGGTATGCAGATGAGCGACTCGTTAAAAGCGAAATACCAGAACCCGGGGTATCAATAGCGCAATACCTGCCACCAGGTATTATACAACAAACAAGAAGTAGTGTTCTTTTATATGGCAGCAATTAAAAC
>Ga0207739_1000060_pt1 | contig 12480 bp, 4 predicted proteins | sample LuqExpMetageno15_FD_187773 | JGI IMG/M metagenome (GOLD analysis project Ga0207739, IMG submission 187773) | Tropical forest soil microbial communities from Luquillo Experimental Forest, Puerto Rico - Sample 15 (SPAdes) | ecosystem: Environmental > Terrestrial > Soil > Tropical forest ... | reverse complement strand
TTCCGGATCATATCCTGTATAACCAGTAATCACAGCCACATTATTGGCGGTTGCAAAGATCCTCAGCTTCGTCATCCACATCTTAGATGCCAGTTTTGAGGGTAATGTGTACCCAATGGTAATATTATTGATCCTGATAAAAGAAGCATCCTCTATTGCCCATGACATAGGTAAGAAGGAATTAGAACTGTTACCACTTGGCGTAGGCAACCAGATGGTCGCATTCTTGTTCAAAGCAGCCAGTGCAGTTGGATCTTTTACCTGGTTACCATTATCGTCTATATTTCTCCAGCGACCGGTAAATTCTCCCGGCAGGTTCGCACCTGGCGTATAGGCACTGGAAAATTCTATCTTATTGGCGTTCATTACATTTCCACCATAACTAAAGTTAATGAAAACGCTTGCATCAAAGTTTTTATAGGCAAACTGTTGGTTCAAACCACCAAAGAATTTGGGGTTGGGGTTACCGATAATGGTTCTGTCGTTATTCGTGATAGCCGAATCACCATTCGGTGCCCTGAACTTCATTACACCGGGTTGAGGATTTACACCTGTAACCGGGGAGTTATTAGAAACACCTGCTTTTAACGTATAGGTTTGGCTGGTAGAGTTGTAGTTGAAATCGCTTATCTTATAAAAACCATCAGAAACAAATCCATACATAGCACCTACCGGTTGGCCTGCCTGTATAATAAAGTCACTCACCGTGCTTCCCAATGCGCCTGAAGAGATCAGGATGGGTGGCACGCCACCAATACTTTCAATCCTGTTCTTGTTAAAGGAGATATTGAAATTGGCATTCCAGGTAAGCGCCTTGTTCTGGATAACAGGAGCTGCCACCTGTAACTCAATACCTCTGTTGGATGTTTTACCAATGTTCTGGTATTGACTGGTATAGCCAGTGCTGGTAGGCAGGCTAGGGTTATTGATCAGAAGCTTGTCTGTATAGTTCAGGTAAGCATCCATGGTTACAACAAACCTTTTATACAAGGTGAAATCCAGGCCCAGGTTAGAAGAGCGGGTTACTTCCCACTGCAGGTATTGGTTGGCCAACGCCTGTGCAGCTAAACCGGTATACAATACATTATTCAAACCATATCCTACAGAGCTGGTAGAAGAACCGGTACCTGTTGAAGTAACAAACTGGGTAAGGTACTGGAACGGAGGGATCCGGTTATTACCCGCAGATCCATAGCTAAGACGAAGCCTTACATCAGACACTTTATTTACGCCAGCCATAAAACGCTCATTGGATACTTTCCATCCCAATGAAGCAGAAGGGAAATATCCCCATCTCTTTTCTGAAGCGAAAATGGAACTACCGTCCGCACGAATACTGGCACTTAAAGAATATCTTTTATCATATTCATAATTCAACCTGCTAAAGAAAGAGGCAATATTGGTTTTTATATCAGAAGAAGTAGGCAATGGTTGCGCAGCAGCCCCTACAGGCGGAATAACCAGGTTCATATTGGCTAAAGCAGTTGCAGCAGTGATACCTACCGGGAAATATTTGGAAGTAAAACTATACCCCTTTGTTTCTGTTAAATATACCTCCTGGCCTACCAACACAACAATGCTGTTGCGCCTTGAAAAGCTTGATCCGGAAGTAGCATTGGAGTAGGTAAGTACGTTTGAATTATTGATAGTGGTTCTTACAGCGTTTGTAATAGAAGCAATGGGCTGTATGTTATTCTTGTTGGCATAAATAGTAATGGTATCATCAAACGCATCCTGGCGTAAGGTATTCTGGTCAAAGCCAAATGTGCTACGGAAAGTGATCTGTGGCGTGAAGCTATAGTTCAGGTACCCGTTTACATTGATGATATTGGTATAGTTCTTCCTGTATTGCTGGTTAGCAATCATGATAGGGTTGATCAGGGATAAACCATTACCGCTGGAAACATCCGGGTTGTCAACAGTAACATACCCTGAATTATAAGTAGCCGGGTTTGCACCAATAGGAAGCACAGGTGTATAACGGATACTCTGACGCAGGTTACTATACGATTGTACAGAAGAAGAGGTAGTGGTTTCCCCGTTTGAAGTACCAGAACCTGCTACCACCTGGGTGTTGTAGCGGGCGTTAAAGCCTATTTTCAGTTTGTCATTTACTTTATGATCTAACCGGAAGTTTAACAACTGCCTGCTAAAGCTGGTAGTGATCATAATACCCTGTTGCTCATTATCTGTAAGGCTCAGGTTATATTGGGTAGCAGCTGTACCACCGGATACGCTGATATTATGTGTTTGTATCAATGCCTTTTGTCCAAAAACCAGGTGCTGCCAGTCAGTAGCAGGATAGTTCTTGTACCTGGCCACAGAATCCCAGATGGGTGCATAGTTTTTAATTACGTTGGAATCAGAAGGAGAAAGATAATGATCCCTTTCCCACTGGTATTCCACGAAATTATACGGATCCATCACCTTTAATTCTTTGGGCAATTCTGCAAAACCTACCAGCCCATTATAAGTAATGGTTGTTTTACCACCGGTGTTCTTACCCCCCTTGGTAGTGATCACCATTACACCATTGGCACCACGTGCACCATAGATAGCGGTAGCTGCCGCATCTTTTAAGAAGTCGATTGACTCAATATCCTGGGGAGCAATGGTAGATAAACCGTTTTCTACCTGTATACCATCAATGATGTATAAAGGCGCGTTATCCTGTGTAATAGATCCGCCACCACGTGCTTTGATTGTGAAATCAGAACCTGGTTGGCCCTGGTCTGTTACGATCTGTACACCGGCAATTCTACCGGTGAGTGCTTCTGCAGCAGAGTTGGAAGGAATATCTTTGATCTGTTTGGCAGATACGGTTGAAACCGCACCAATCAGGTCTTTTCTTTTTACAGACTGGTAACCGATCACCACCACTTCATCACTGGTCAGGTCTTTACTGCTTACCAGTTTTACCAATGCACCATCGGTAGCCGGTACCAATTGTGATACATAACCTACATAACTTACCAGCAGGTCATATTTTTTTCCGTCATCCGGAATGCGAATAGTGAAATTACCGGTAGCATCTGTTTGTGTTCCTTTTTTATTGGCACCACCGGATACCAATATGTTGGCGCCAGTTAATGGTTTGCCTGCTTCATCTAGTACTTTTCCTTTTACCTGTTTTGTAGCGTTCTGGGAGAAGAGAGAGCTCACAATTAATAACAGCGCAGCGAGGGCCTTCAATTTTTTCATACAACAAGTCGTTTAACTGTAGTTTGGGTATAAAATAGATCTCTTGAACTTGCCTATTTAATTAGCGTTTCAGAGATCAATGCTAAACAGTTATTCTCTATTGAGACTAATTATCGTTAGTTTTTTTTACGCAATCGTTCCCATCTAAGACACCTGCACTATCAATTTAGCTGCAAAGAAGAAAGTTCTAAGTTATAAGTGGTAGGTTATAAGTTGAAGAAAACTCCTCCCAACTTATTACTTACTACTTACTACCTATTACTTACAACTCCTAATGTAACAGCTGTGCAATGGCTTTCCATAAGGTATTGCAGCTGGTGATCATAACCAGTAACCCTACTGCAATAAACATGGTTTTTACGGGTAGTTTGCCCGCTAAACGGGCAGCGATGGGTGCGGCCAGCAGCCCACCTAGTATCAGCCCGGCAATATCCCTCAACGGGATATCCTTCAGGAAAATAAAGAAGGTAATAGAACTGGATAATACCACGAAGAACTCGGCCAGGCAAACCGAGCCGATCACATAACGGGGGTTCTTTCTCTTTGAAATAAGGGTACTGGTTACCAGGGTACCCCAGCCACCACCGGCAAAAGCATCCATGAACCCACCGGCCGAAGCCAGCCAGCCGGCTCTTTTTACTTTATCCTGTAGCCTGTTCTTTTTAAATGCTTTGCTGATGATATAATAACCGAGGTAAATGGTGTATACAGAAAGCGGTACGCGCACCCAGGTGGCATACTTCTGTGCATAGAAGGCCAGGGTGGCTCCGGCAACCGCCCCTATTACACCGGGCACTACCAATGTTTTGAATAGTTTCTTATTCACGTTCCCAAAGCGGTGGTGACTATAGCCCGATACTCCGCTGGAGAATACCCGGGCTGAATGCACCCGGCTGCTTACAATAGCAGGACTTACCCCATAGGCAAGCAGGAAGGTAGTGGAGATGGTTCCATAACCCAGCCCCAGGGAGCCATCCGATAACTGTGCTACAAAGCCCGTAACCAGCATGATGAGAAATGGCCTTACCTCCTCCTGCGAAATGTTTTTGGTTGCCGCCAGCATATTCTCAAAAGGAATATAGGATAAGATGGCATGGCCAACTATCATAAACAGGAAGGCGAACAGGCACCACTTTACTACCTGCTGCCATTTTCGCTGTCCCGGTTTGTTGATCTCTTCCAGTGGCGATTGTTTGGCAGCCAGCACTTTTGTTACTTCATTGAGTGCCGTTACTTTAACCGCGAAGTCACCTTTTAACTTGTTGCGGATGGATTGCATGTTGTGTAATACCTCGTCAATCTCATCGGGCAATACTTCTGTAAACAGCTCTTTTAACCGTTTGGCAATAGTGGGTGACTTGCCATTGGTAGAGATGGCAATTTTCAGATTGCCCTTTCTTACCACGCTGCTTAAATAGAAATCACAGAGCTCCGGTTTATCCGCCACATTCACCAGCAGCTTTCGCTGTGTGGCATCCTGCTTTATTATAGCACTCGTAGCTATATCATTAACTGCTACAAATACGATGTCTATATTGTCCAGGTCATGCGCATCATAGGGCTTTTGAACAATGGTAATATTATGATGGCCTTCCGCCAGCTGGTATACCTTTTCACTAACAGCAGTAGCCACCAGCTTAATACTGGTGAGTGGTGAATTTGCCAGTATTGCCTGCAGCTTCTCTACAGCAACAGAACCTCCGCCCACTATCAGGAGGCGAAGGTTCTCTAGTTGAAGAAATACGGGAAATAATGGATTCTCTGTTCCTGCCATTACAATTTATTGTTATCAAATATCAATGTTACATAATAAAAGCCCCCGATGGATGGGCCGCCAATATACTGTGTGTGATACGTATTCAGGATATTGGTTGCACCGATCTTGATGGTGGTATATGTTTTTGGCATCCGGTAATTTACCTGTGCATCTACTGTATTATAGGCCGGCACGGTACCTGTTGCCAAAGGACTGTTCCAGTAAAATGCATCCTGCCAATGCCATACAATATTAAACCCTGTATTCTTAAATACTTCCCTGCTGCCAAAAGAAATATTGGTCATCCATTTGGGTGTATTAAAGGCCGGTGTAAAAGCATCGGAGGAGTTCACCTCTACCAAAGCTGCATAACTTACATTAGCCCCCAGGTTAAATTTCCTATAAAAGTTATAGTTCAATCCTATATCAAAACCCTGGTTGCTGATCTCACTTTTGGAGTTGGTCCACATCTTATACTTCTTCACAGAAGTACCGCCAGTGTACGCAAAATACGCAGTACTATCATTAGAACCACCCGTTTGGCCAATGGTTCCCCTGATGGGCTGTGTAACATCCAGCTGGCCTATAAAGTTATCATAGAGGTTAAAGTAATAATCGGCATCTACAAACAGTTTATCCTCCAGCAATACTCCCTTGTATCCAAACTCAAAAGAGTTGAGGTGTTCCGGTTGCAGGTAGGTATAGGTACTCTTTGCTAACAACTCTGACTCTTTGGCGATAGCCGTATTTTTATTAATACCATTACTGATATCTGCATTTACCGCATTCTTAAATGCGGTTACTGAGGAGTTGAGATAGGAGTTCTCAAATACATTCAGGGTACCGGCTGTTACACGCAATCCACCCAGCCTTCGTACACCCCCATTGTTTACGAAAGCAAAGCCTTCGAATAAGGTAGGGAAGCGATAGCCGTTCTGGTAAGAAAGACGAAAATTGTGTTCTTCCACAGGAGAATATACCACTGCAATACGGGGATTGATCTTAGCGCTAAAGTACTCTGTTTTATCCACACGAACAGATCCTGTTAGCTTTAGTTTATCATCAAAGAGTTTTTTGGTTGTCTGTACAAAGCCCCCAAAGTTGTAATAGTAGAAATCCTCGTTTGCCTTACTCGGGTCAGTAAGCACCCCGGGGTTAATATATTCATTGCCATCCGGCGTAACAATATACCTGCGGTAGTTACCGCCTGTTAGGATCTGTACCCCTTTTATCAGGCGGCTCCAGTCGTACTGGCCTTCTACATGATAAAAAGCTGATTTCAGTAATAACTGTGCACCTACGGTATCCCAGTTATTGGTGTGTATGATCTTACTGCGAACAGAATCAAATGCAGGTGTACCAGGCAGGAAACGGCCATTATCAGCCGATGCCCTTGCAGCCGCATGAGAGGCGGCTACATTGCCACCATTGGTGGTATACGCATTGTTAAAGGCTGTGGTATAATCATTCCACCATTGTGGGGATTTCTTAAATGCCATGTCTATATTCTCTGCCAGCGGACGAAAGTTAAAGGAGTTATTACCCGTGTTCTCATGCGTATAATAGGCTTTTACAAAAAAGTCGTTGTTCTTTAGTTCAAATGCATGTTGTTGTATCTGTTCCCCATCCAGGCGTATACGGTTACCACGCTGGTAGTTGTTGCTTACGGTACCAATACGATAGGTATAAGAAGCCTGTAAAGAGGATTTAAACTTGTAGTACAGTGATACATCTACTTTCGAATTCTTTAATGAATAATCAGTAAGGTCTCTCTCATTATACCCTGTACGGCTTACATCATAGGTTTTGCCCTGCAGGGTAAGTGTTTTCAGATCGCTATTGTATTCATCTCCATAACGGTTGATCAGGTCGGCACCAGGGTTATTGGTTTTACCCACCCCTAAAGCAGTATTCGTTTTATTACCGGTGGCATAGTATTGATCGGTGGTATCCTTGGCTACCCAGTCTGTTCCCTGCGAATAAGCTGCATTAATCTTAAAAGCAAAACGGTCGTTAAATGCTTTTGCATAACGGATCGCATATTCCCCATATACGGAAGTGGCGATGTCTTTTCCGTCTACATGGTTGGCGCCTTCTTTTACATACACACTCAATCCCTGGTATTTAAAAGGGCTTTTTGTTTTCATGTTGGAGATACCATTGATGGCATTCAAACCATATACGGCAGAAGCAGCACCGGGTATCAGTTCCACACTTTCAATATCCAGCTCGGTAGGTCCTACTGCATTGGCAACAGGCGCACCAATACCGGGTGATATATTGTCTACCCCATCTACCATTTGCAAAAAGCGGGAATTGGTGGTACCGGCAAAACCGCGTGTATTGGGTACTTTATAGCCCAGGCTTAAGGTTGTCATCTGTACCCCTTTTAAGTTCTCCAATGCATCAAAGAATGTAGGAGCCGGACTTTCCTTGATAGCCCTGATATCCAGCTTTTCAATGGTTACCGGTGAACGCAGGATACTTTCTGATACCCTTGAAGCAGATACGATCACCTGGCCGGCATATTGGTTTTGTGCATACAAAGCAATGGACACTTTCGATGCATTGTTATCAGACACTACAAACTCCTGTGTTTTATATCCCACATAGGATACCTGGAGTGTGATGGGTAGTTTCTGAAACGCCTTGATTTCAAAGTGACCATCTTCTTTGGATACAGTTGTTATAGCCGATCCTTTTATTTTAACTACCGCACCGGCAAGGGGCTGTGTATTGGTAGAGTCCTGTATTTTACCGGAAATAGTATAAGCACCCTGCGAATACGATCGCAGAGTAAAGAGCAGTAATGCAATTAGCAGGTATAGTTGTTGGCGCTTCATTGTCTATAATTTTAATAGAGTAATTAGGTAGAGGTTTAGTTGTATGATTGCTATTTATGTACGATTTACGATGTAAGATGTACGATACAATACAGGTTAGCAGAATAATGAATGTGTCCCGGTGGGACAAATCATGCAGCACAGAACAGAGCGATCAGTGGGAATAACCAAAGAGCCTGTTTCAGGCTGGCCAATGCGGGAAGTAGTACTTGTTAATAGATGATGGCTCATAAACAATTTTAAGTAAGCAAGGCGAAGATATATATTTCCTACTAAAATAGTAGAGTTATTTTATTTCACGCAAAGACGCAAAGAAAAATACACAAAGGCGCAAAGAATGAGTGCTCTTTTTTTGCACCTTACTTTTTTCCTTTGCGTCTTTGCGTGAACTCTTCTTACAATGTATAACGTTGCGTGAACTCACCCAGGCTTTCCCCTTGCTTGCGTTGCTTTGTAAAGCTGCCGAACAAACTGTCCAGCTCTTGCAGGATTGCCGGTTCGTCCAGGCTTTCCTTATATATCTTGTTTAAGCGGGTGCCTTCATGATCGCCACCGAGCATCAGGTTATACCTGCCGGGAGCCGTACCTACAAAACCGATCTCTGCAATATGCGACCTGGCACAGCCATTGGGACAGCCGGTCATTCGAATAATGATCTCTTCTTTGGCGAGGCTATGCTTGTCTAATAAAGGTTCTATTTTACTGATCAGTTCCGGCAAATAACGTTGTGCTTCTGCCAACGCGAGCGGACAGGTAGGCAGGGCTACACAAGCCATGGCATTCCTTCTTAGGGTAGAAGCCGCTTCTGTATGGGCAATAATACCATACTGTTCCAACACCGCCTGCACAGCTGCTTTATCTGCTTCCTGTATATCACTTAATATCAGGTTCTGGTTACAGGTAAAACGAAAATTGGCCTTCCCTGTTTTGGCTACTTCGAGCATGGCTGTTTTGAGAGCAACCTGTTCATCATCCAATACCCTCCCATTTTCTGTGAATACGGTATAATACCAAAGGCCTTCTGTATTCTGTTGCCAGCCATAATGGTCCTTTCGTTGTGTAAACTGGTAAGGTTGTTCCGGCAATAAGGGGAAGCCTGTTCTTCTTTCCAGTTCTTCCTTAAACCAGTTAACCCCTACTTTATCTACGGTATATTTTAAACGGGCCAGCTTCCGGTCACTACGGTTGCCATAATCCCTTTGTATGGTTACTATTTCGTATACTGCTTTCAGGGTCTTTTCCTCAGTATCGGCAAAACCAATCACCGTACCCAACCTTGCATAGGTTTCAGGGTTACCATGCGTGGTGGACATACCGCCTCCGATGGCTATATTGAATCCCTTTAGCTGGTTATTCTCTATAACGGCTATCAGGCCAATATCATTGGTAAATACATCTACATCGTTATTGGGTGGTATGGCAATGGCTATTTTAAACTTACGGGGCAGGTACCTGTCCTGGTACAGGGGGTCTACTTCCTCTTTCTTGTCTATCACCAGTTCATCATCCAGCCAGATCTCGTACCATGCTTTTGTTTTGGGCATCAGCAGCTCACTGATCTTATCCGCATAGGCAAATACTGCTGCGTGCAGGGGGCTTTCATTGGGATGAGAACTACAGGTAACATTCCGGTTGATATCGCCACAGGTGGCAATACTGTCCAGGCCCGCTTCGTTGAAGGATTGTATGGTGGGTTTGATATGCGACTTAACAATACCATGCAACTGCAAGGTTTGCCGGGTAGTGATCTTGATCACCCCGGTACTATGTTCTCCTGCTACATGGTGGGTTGCTATCCATTGCTGTGGTGTTAAAAAACCACCGGGCAAGCGCAGCCGTATCATGAAGGAATAAAGACGATCCAGCTTTTTGGCAGCACGTGCTTCCCGCTTGTCCCTGTCATCCTGCTGGTACATACCATGAAACTTGATCACCGCCTGGTCATCATCGCTGATGGCTCCGGTGATCTGTACCTTCAGGCTATCCTGTATGGTACCACGCAGACCATCGCTGGTGGTCTTGATTCGCTCTATAGGGGATAAATTGTTCTTCATTGCTGATTTGAAGTTATTGGTTACCCGCTAACGCGGGAACTTATTTAACACTAAGGGCACAAGGCGCACAAGAAACACTAAGAGATCCTTAGTGAAGACTAAGTGTTCCTTGTGTACTTAGTGGTTATTATTAATACACATCCTTTATATACCGTCCTTCGTCTTTTAACTGTAACAGGTATTCATCTGCTTCTTCTATTGATAAGCCTCCCTGTTGCTGCATAATGTAGAGCAAGGTATTCTCTACGTCTATGCTCATCGGGTCTTTGGTGCCGCATATATACAGGTAAGCACCTTGCTGCAACCAGTTGTATAAGTCGGCTGCCTCTTCCTCCATCCTGTGTTGTACATAGATCTTTTCTTTCTGATCGCGGGAGAATGCGAGACTTACTTTGTTTAGTACCCCGCCCTGGTACCAGTTCTGGATCTCTGTTTGGTAGAGGAAATCAGTAATAAAATGCTGTTCACCAAAGAACAACCAGTTCTTACCGGTGGCCCCGGTGGCATCTCTTTCTGCCAGGAAGGAACGGAAAGGAGCAATGCCTGTTCCCGGCCCTATCATGATGATATCCTTATCTGCTTCCGGTAAGCGAAAGAGACTATTCCTGTGTATATAGAATTCAATAGTAGTATTGAGAGGTAGCCCTGATAAATAAGAAGAAGCCAGCCCCTGCCCGGTGCCATTACCCGTAGCAAAAGTGTTCTTTACCACCGTTAAATGTACTTCCCCGCTATGTGCATTGGGGGAAGAAGCTATCGAGTATAAACGTGGTGCAATGGGTTCCAGTATTTGCAATACCTCTTCAAACTGGAAGACATTTTTAACAGGGTAGATCCGCAAAGCATCTGCCAGGTCTATTCGCCGCAAAGGAACCTGCTTACCTGTTATGGCTGCATATTTTTCTATCACTCTTTCGGGCAGATGTACTACCTGCAGTTTTTTGTATAAGAGCTCACGAATGGTAAAAGCCTCTCCTTTCCAGGTTACTGTTTTTGTTGCATCAATATTGGTTAAGCCAATAATGCTATTTACCACTGCCACCTCATTGTAGGGAATTACCCCCAATGCATCACCCGGCTCATAACCCGTTTCCTCCTCTGTTATTATTTCAATATGATGCGTGGCCTTATTGCTGCCTTCATCATTCAGGTTGGTGTTTGCCGCTATTACACCTGTATAGGTTTTCTTACCCGCTGTTTTCTTTGCAACAACAGGCGGTGCTATTACAGTGGCTGTTTGATTCAATGAATGTAGTATCGCATCTACCCATTGCTGTGTTTCGGTTTCATAATCTGTATCACATTTCTGCAGTGGTACCAGGCGATTACTCCCTAATTTCTCCAGTTGCCTGTCCACATCCTCTCCTGCTTTACAGAACAAGGGGTAAGAGGAATCCCCCAATGCCAATACCCCGTGCTTCAGGTTATCGAGCCGGAAGCCATTGTTATGGATATGCTCATAAAACTTTTGTGCCGCAGCAGGTGGTTCACCATCTCCCTGTGTACTGATCACTGTAAAGAAATACTCTTCTTTGGCCAGGTCGTTCAGGCGATACTGATCCAGGCTTACCAGCTTTGCCAACAGGCCGGCTTTCTTTGCTTTGGCAGCAAACTCATTGGCTACCTTTTTAGCGTTACCGGTTTCTGTTCCATAAGCTATCGTGATCTTTTTGGCTGCTATAGGCGCTGCTGTAGCTATTGCGGGTGCAGGCTCCTGTTTTGTAACAGCAGAGAGATCGCCTGTCAATGCCGCCAGGAAACCACTTATCCAGATCAGTTCCTCGCGGGTAGCATTGGCGGTTAGCTCTTTTAATATCGTTAGCTTATGCCCTGGTAACATGTTGTTGTGCTTTGTTGTTTTGGTATGGGTTAGGAAGGCTGGCTACCGTTTTAAAGTAAGTATCGGTATTAGCAGCATTGGCTATCCATTGAAACTGCTGGTGCAGTGCTACTACTTTACCAACAATCACCAGCGAAGGGGATACAAATTGTTTTCCCTGTAGTGTATTCGCGTACTCATACAGATTGCTGGTATATACCTGCTGGTTGGGCGTAGTGGCCTGTTCTACCACAGCCAGTAATTTATCCGGGCTAATATTATTCTCTGTTAAATAGTGTACTATCTCATCCAGCGTTCCTGAACTCATATAGAATACCAGGGTATCATCGGTAGCAGCCAGCTCTTTCCAGTAGGCTTCTGTAACCAGTTCCTTTTTATAATAGGTCAAAAAGCGAACAGCTGTTGCATAACCTCTCGCTGTTAAAGGAATACCCGAGTAAGCAGCAGCACCCAGGGCAGCCGTTACACCCGGTACTATCTCGTAGGAGATGCGATGTTCACTCAATGCCTGTAATTCATCCAGCACATTGGAGAAAATAGACACATCTCCTCCCTTCAGTCGCACTACCAGTTTACCCTGCTTTGCATGGTGAACCATCAGTTCATTGATGGTTGCCTGCGAAGTAGAGATCCCCCTGCCGCATTGCTTACCCACATATAGTACTTTGGCAGTGGCGGGCACATGTTTCAGGATCCCATCACTTACCAAACGATCTGTCAATACCACTTCTGCTTTTTGCAGGTAGCGCACGGTTTTAAGGGTCACCAGTTCGGGGTCTCCCGGAC
>Ga0207739_1000059_pt1 | contig 12510 bp, 8 predicted proteins | sample LuqExpMetageno15_FD_187773 | JGI IMG/M metagenome (GOLD analysis project Ga0207739, IMG submission 187773) | Tropical forest soil microbial communities from Luquillo Experimental Forest, Puerto Rico - Sample 15 (SPAdes) | ecosystem: Environmental > Terrestrial > Soil > Tropical forest ... | reverse complement strand
CCGGCCTGCAACCCGCTACCAACTACTCTTATACCATACAATACGGTAACCGTAAGGAAACACATCATTTTCAAACAGCACCTGCAGAAGGAAGCAGGCAACCATTCACCTTCGCCTTTGCCAGTGCCAACCGCGCTACTACCGGTGGCGGTGAACGTGATTTTGGTGGTACCAACTACGAAGCTACCCGAATCATTATGGCAGCCGCAGCCATGAACCATGCGGTATTCCTGCAGGCACAGGGTGATATCACTACTGGTGCCAACCCCACTACGGACGGACACCTACTCGAATACGCCAATTTTAAAAGAGCATTGGAACCCTTCTGGAACCAGGTACCCGTATACGTAGGCTTTGGAGATCATGAAGCCAGCCGCACCGTATTTGCGCCCGATGCCATTACCAAAAAATCAAAGAACATAGAAGCCTTCCCTTATGCCACTGCTTCCGGTGAAGCGGGCTTTGCACGTGCTTTTGTAAACCCTGACAACGGCCCTCTTAGCGAGGATGGTGCCAGCTACGATCCCAATCCTTCACAAACAGATTTCCCTACCTATCAGGAGAACGTATACTACTATACCTATGATAATATAGCCATGATCGTATTAAATACGGAGTACTGGGAAAGCAAAGCGCCATTGGTTACCAGCGGTTGCCCCGAAGGATATATTATGGATCAGCAGGTACAATGGTTACGGGAAACCATGACCCGGATGGAACATAACCCCCATATCGATCATATTTTTGTGGTTACGCACGGAGCCGTATTCCCCAATGGCGATCACCTGGCCGATGCCATGTGGTGGGATGGCGACAATACCAGCCGTGCCGTAGTAGCCGGTAAGCCACTGGCCAAAGGAACCATTGAGCGCAGGGATGAGATCCTCGATATCTGTGTAAACAACAGCAAAAAATTCCTCGCCTTTATATCAGGGGATGAACACAATTTCTCCTTCCTCAAAATGACACCCCAAACACCCATGTACCTGGATGGTTATACAGGTAAAAGGATACAGTTGCAACGTAACTTTTATTGCATCAACAATGGCGCAGGTGGTTCCGCCTCTTATGCAATGTTGCCAAGTCCCTGGTCTGGCCAGTACCAGTATTTCACAGCGCCACCGGCCCTGGCCATGATCAGTGTGCAGGGTGAGCATGTTACTCTAAAAGCCATTCGCACAGAAACCTTTGAGCAAATAGTGGATGGGGTACAGCTCCGGTAATGCTATAACGGGGTAAGTATACATTTTAAATGCTATGGAAAGAACGAAATAAGTATTATTGTAGTTCTAATCAGTACATGTATGCTTATACCCCAACCCCGTTTTTTGCTCATCCCATTGCTGGCCTGCTTCTTCCTGGTATGCCGGCAACCGGTGTATGCAACCACAACCATTACAAACTACCATTATAGCTATAACAATTGCCCGGCTGATACCCTACCGGGCAATTGTTCTAAAAAACAGGAGATAGAAAAGATCATTGCCGAAGCCATTTCGCTAGGGGCACCTATTTATAACGAAGGGTTACACATGGCCTGCTACCGCATATATGAATGGGCCGGCTATAAAATACTTTACGAATACGGCAAAGACTGTAAAGAGGTAGAGAAGGTACTAAAGACGGCCATCGACAAATCGCATGGTGATTATTCCGATACAGAAAAAGCATGGCTGATGCGGGTAGCTTTTGATACCATACTCGGAGAGCCTACTCAAACCCAGGAAATCAAAAAAACGCCTTCACTCACCCCAGGCAAAAGTTAACCCATCTCCTATTTATCAAAACATGCCATACCAGTATTGGGGATTCGGTTTGTATATCTCATCGCAAATAGCGTTCCCGGAACTATTACCCTGCTCCTTTGCAGAAGCAGACATTTCCATACAACTCGGGGGAATACCGGGTTCCATTACGGGTAACACCGTATCCAATAAATTCGGATCTTATACATTGGGGCAGCAGGAAATGCTGTTTCGTATTACCGGCGTTGCCGACTACCTCGCACAAAACGGTACTACGATCCTTATTACGCCCAGCGAGGAGGTTACGGAAATGCGTTTGGTAAGGCTGTTTGTACTGGCCACTGTAATGGCCGCCATCCTGACTCAGCGGGAGCAATTGTGTATACATGCTTCCGCCGTGTTACACAACAATGAGCTGGTATTACTCACTGGCGATTCCGGCGCGGGTAAGTCAACCTCGCTGGCCGGGTTAATGAAAAAAGGCCATACCATTTTTAGTGATGATATAGTAGTGATGGATACTGCCCTCTCCATCACTGCTTCTTACCCTATGATCAAGCTATGGGAAGATGCACAGGAAAAACTCGATCACGACCTGTTCGATGACCAGTCCTTTGCCATCAAGCCCGGTATGAACAAATACGGGATCTTCTTCCACAATCATTTCGATACTGGTCGTTACCAGGCAAAGAAACTACTGATCCTCAGAAAAGGAGATACCGAAACCATTCAATGCAGGCAACTGATGGCTGCTGAAGCTTTTAACCAGGTTACCCAACAGGTATACCGGCCATTGCTGCTACACACACCCGCATTAAAGGCCTTAACATTCCGCATAGCCACCGGTCTTGTGAACAGTTGTGAAGTATATGAAATAACAAGGCCATCCGTATGCAGGATAGAAGACCTGGTAGAACAGGTAGAAAAACTGTTTGTATAATGCCTTTCTTATGATGCCGCGGTGGCCCGGGCCACCGCCAGTATTTTAGCAGCGCCCGCATGTGGTAACGGCTTTATGAATGTACTGGTAACCGGTGTGCCAAACTCCACACCTGCAGCCAATACCAGTGTATCACTCTCACCAAGTACCGGGTTATCGGCTATAGACAATTCCATTTGTTGCCCGGCGAAAGGCATTGATGTTGGTAACCAATCCGTATACACCGATACAGGATACAATAATCCCTGGTAAGGAGCCGGTTGATACCCCTGTGGTCTGTACAGGAGATCGTGCATTACCCCCAACACTACCACACAGCGAAACAAGCCAAAGGTACCAGGCACAAAAAAGTTGATACCGGGTAACAGGGCCGGCAGTTGTACAGAGGCGCTAATAGTATCCCTGGAAATGCTGGCAACAGGCGTTTGCGGTATGATACTGCTGAACGGTGTTTTGGTGTGAAAATCAAATCCCTCCAATACTTCACCGTGTTGCGATAGCCATACATTCCGTTCGCCTTTTTGGGAAACAGTGTCCATTTTTTGGACCTCTTTTGCAAGCTCTGTAAAACTGCTTTGCAGGTGCCGGTTGGTAAGGTGCAGTACCGGGAAGAGTGCATTGCGGATGCTTTTTGCGGCCTTAGCAGGCCCGCCAAATTCGGTGGCATTGCGTAAAATGCCCGCGCAGGAAGGATTTCTTTTGATCTTTCCTTTTTTAGGACCACCTATGGTACGTAATACCACCTGCTCTACGCCTTTCATTCTGTAGGCAGACAGGTTACCAAGGCGGCCGGTGAATGAGAAATCGCCATTCATCTTTGCCATATTGGTTGATTTAAAGTGATATATGGCAGCACTCTTAAAGTTACCTGTTTATCCCCTGATTACCTAATAAAACGTATATAAAAGATTGTTAAAGGGTAGATAAAGCCACTCTTTTAAAGGGTGGCTTTATGGTGCCTTTATCATGCCTTTATGGTGGCTATATGGTGCCTTTATCCCCTGGCAAGGTAGTGCGCAGGGAGGGAGTAAGCCGGAAGCGGGTCACGGTTATATTGAGAGCAATAAAAAAAACATATTGACCCAATGCATTGACGATCAATCATAAGTGATAAATAAATAACATAACTAGTGGAAAACCACCCCCACCCCTATATTCTTAAACCCCTTATGTTTGTTTCAAACTAATCTTAATTTATGAAGAAGCGCTTTTTGCAATTATGTATCCCTGTTTTACTCCTGGTATTATTGAACAATGAATATGCAGTTGCTCAAAATACAAGCCCAGCCCTCTATAGTTTGGGTAATGCTTCCCCCAATGGCTGGTATAAGCTGGGAAGGTTATCATTGTCCCAAAGCGGGCAGGATGCAGTGATTCGTGTAATAGGAGGTAATGGCTACAATGCTGACATTAATCAAAATGGTACAGGCGAGATCCATTTCAGAACCAGTAATGGTAACAGCAATGTTTCCGGGTTTTATGGATCAGGCACCTACTATAATACAGGCAGGAATGTTTTATTACAAGGTGTACGGGTGGTACAAATCGATCAGTCCACCTGGGACTTCTATGGTTCCCTGGCTTATTTTACAGGAGATGGTGCTACGGTAGTAGTAGAATCGATAAATGGCACGTGGACAAAAGACTTTACATGGGTGAGTGTATTACCTGGCAGTAATCCTTATTCCGATTTAACAGAAGAACTGATTATTCAAAGCAATGTTGGGATAGGTACGCCTTATGCCCCTGTGGAGAAGCTGGATGTAGCAGGCTGGTTCAGGGTATCCTCTGCTTATGAAAATGGTATTGGGGGTGCAGTAGTGATAGATGCCAATGAAAGAACAGGTGCCCAATCTACCTGGCGGATATTCAATATGCAACAGGGATCGAGTTATGGAGGTGGATTACAATTTTGGAACTACCCTGCTGACGGTGTTTCCAATGGTGGCTGTTGTAATATGCGCCTGGCGATAACCGAGGAGGGCAATGTAGGCATTGGTACAGCCAATACCCAGGGTTATAAGCTGGCCGTAGCCGGTAGTGCTGTAGCACAGGAAGTAGTGGTAAAGCTGCAGGCCCAATGGCCGGATTATGTATTTGATGCTGCTTACAATTTACCAACGCTTACAGAGGTAGCAAAATACATACAGGATAACAAACACCTGCCCAATGTGCCTGCTGCAGAAGAAGTAGCACAAAAAGGAATAGCACTGGGTGATAACCAGTCGGTATTGTTGAAGAAGATAGAGGAGTTGACTTTGTACCAGATTGACCAGGATAAAAAAACAAATGCATTGGAGCAACAAATTGCCGATCAAAACAAATTATTACAGGCACACCAACAGTTAATACTGCAACTGCAGAAACGCCTGGATAATATGGATCATAATAACAAGTAATACCTGGATTAACATAGGTGATTCAAATATTAAGCAACTCATAAGAGTAAGAAACTTAACGATTTGATTACCAATACCAGCAACCTTTTTAATGATTCAATTGCTTACTATGAAAGCAAGCCTGTATACATATATTTACCTGCTACTGATGGTAGCCAGCCTGATAGTATATTCCGGCAATACGCTTATTGCCCAGAGCAATACACCAGGTATTGCTACGCATGTAACAACAGGCATCGACCCCATTGCTCCCGCTGCTGCCTATAGCAGTAGTACATTCAACTATATCCGGGTATGGACACCGAGGATACCTTATGCAAACGAAACAGATGTAATGGGTGAAACGGATATAGCTAAAGTAAACAGCAGTACACAATATTTTGATGGTTTGGGCAGGCCATTGCAAACAGTAAGTAAGCAGGCCTCCCCCAACAAAACAGATCTTGTTAGTGCCAACTTATATGATGCTTTGGGCAGGGAAGTATACAAGTATTTACCCTATGCGGATACAGGTAGCGGCGGCCAGTTTAAAATGGATGCTTTTAACAGCCAGGCTAACTTTTATACCAATATTTATCCTTCACAACAACCTGCATTTACGGGCGAACAGGTATTTTATGGCAAAACAGTGTTTGAGAGCTCTCCGCTTAGCCGCCCGCTAAAAACGTTTGCTCCGGGTAATAGCTGGGCCGGTAGCGAAGGCACTGGTAATGAACATGCCGTACAAATGCAATACCAGGTAAATAATGTTACTGATTCTGTTAGAATATGGAATATCACCAATGATACTTTCAACTGCAGTGTTGATTTGAATACGCTAAATATCGCTACTACCACCAGTAATTATACTGCCGGGGTGTTGTTTAAAACTGTAACCATTGATGAGCATGGTAACCAGGTAATAGAATACAAAGACAAGGATGGCCATGTAGTATGTAAGAAAGTACAGGCAGGGGATATTAGCAATAACCCTGCCTATACCAATTGGTTGTGTACGTACTATGTGTATGATAACTGGGGTATGCTTCGTATGGTGATACCCCCCAAAGCCACCAGTTGGTTATTAGCCAATGGCTGGAGCTTTGCTACTACTGGCGGCAGTACCATATTAGCCGAGCTATGTTTCCGGTATGTATACGATGCACGGCGTCGTATGATTGCGAAAAAAGTACCTGGTGCGGGCTGGAACTATATGGTGTATGATCAACGGGATAGGTTGGTGTATACGCAGGATTCCAGTATGCGCAGTAGCAATCACTGGCTGTATACTTTATATGACGGGCTTGACCGGCCGGTACAAACAGGGATGGCTACTTATACAAATAGCTGGTGTGCTTTGCAGAGTTGGGTAAAAAATAATACCGGGAATTACAGTACCGGGAATTCTTTTACCTCTGTTACAATTATTGATAGTATTGCCACTAACCTATACCTTCCAACAAGGGAAGCAGGCAGGGTTGCTTACAAAGCCACCAATAGTATTCACCTGAAACCTGGTTTTTCCAGTAAAACCGGTGATTTTTTTGCGGCTACAATCGTAGCCGGCAGTAGTGGCAACAGTTTTACAGATACTACTACCCTATCTGATAGCCCGGTTCCACCAGGCATGACGACTACTGCTCTAACACTTACTTACTATGACAACTATACAACCACTTCCAAAGTATACAGTACCGTTAATAACAGTAAGTTGGGTATAGGGAATAATGTATACGGAGAAGCGTTACCCGCTATAGCAAGTACTATGACCAGGGGTTTACCCACAGTAACGAGGGTAAGGGTGATAGAAGACCCGACCAACCTTACCAAAGGTAAATGGATGGAGACAGCTATTTTTTATGATAACAAGGGCAGGCCTATACAAACCATTACGGACAATTATAAAGGGGGCCAGGATATCCATACCAGCCGTTACAATTTTACAGGTAACGTAATCGGCATATATACTGTACACAATAATAATGCGGGAGGTATTGCCAACCTTAGCGTACAAACCAATACGGATTATGACCATGCAGACAGGGTATTGCTGGTAACCAAAGAGATCAATGACAAGGATAACAGTACCCGCCTTGTAAGCCGCATACAGTATGATGCATTGGGACAGTTGCTGCACAAACAGGTAGGCCAGAAAAATTATGGTGATACTACTGCCATGGAAACACAGGAGTATAACTACAATATTCGTGGCTGGTTAAAGGGATTGAACTGGGATTACAGCGCTAATGCCAATGGTACCAAAGCCAAACAGGGGCATTGGTTTGCTATGGACCTTAGCTATGACTGGGGTTTTGTGAATAATGAATACAATGGTAATATTTCAGGACAACGTTGGCAGAGTGCCGGTGATGGAGCTGAACGGGCTTATGGTTATGGTTATGATAAGGCCAATCGCCTGCTTTATGCAGATTTTAATCAACATTTTTCCGGTACTACCTGGGCCAAGACTGACCCTAACAGCACCTTCAACATAGACTTTAGTATGCGCATGGGTAACGGTATTGATCCCAATACGGCTTACGATGAGAATGGTAATATTAGGGCTATGTGGCAAAAAGGGTTGCTACTGAATGCCAGCAGTACAATTGATAGTCTTAACTATCAATACAATTCCAACAGCAATAAGCTCAGTAGCGTGTCCGATGGTATAACTGCCAATAATCAGTTAGGAGATTTTACTGACAAAAACACCAGTGGGGATGATTATGGATATGACCCCAATGGCAATATGATCACTGACAGGAATAAGCGCTTAAATGGCAGTACAGGGATAGATCAGGCTTCAGGTGGTGCTATTGTTTATAATCATTTGAACCTGCCCTGGCAGATCAATATACAGAATGATAATGGCAGCAGTAAAGGTAGTATCACTTATACCTATGATGCTACCGGCAATAAACTGGAGAAGCGCGTTAAGGAATATCAGTCTGCAGGAGATACTTCCTATACCGTTACGGATTATCTGGCAGGCTATGTATACGAGAACAATATCCTGCAATTCTTTGGCCAGGAAGAAGGCAGGATACGAAAGAGCAGTGATACCACACAGGGTTATGTGTATGATTATTTTATCAAAGACCATTTAGGCAATACCCGCACTGTATTGACTGATGAGTATAAAATGGATATCTACCCTGCTGCTACACTTGAGGATGGCAGCCTGACTGCGGATACTTCTTATTACAATATACAAACCGGTAATATCCGTGATATCAGCCTGGTGCCGGGCTATGCTTCGGCAACAGGAGTACCTTATGTGAATAACAATGGTGTTTACAATCCCGACCCGGGTATCAATACCGGCGCTACAAACCAGAAGATGTATGTATTAAACGGGCAGAGTGGTAGTAAAACAGGGCTGGGTATTGCTATAAGGGTAATGGCAGGGGATACGGTTACTATTTTTGGCAAGAGTTATTATCATTTAAACAGCGGTCAAACGCCCAATAACAGTTATCCGGTAACCAATGCCTTGTTAGGCTTCTTAACCAGTTTTGCCGGAACAGGCGTAGTAACAGGTACTCATGCGGGTATAACCGGTAGTACCTTGAATAGTTCTCCTCTAACAACGGGTGATTTAACACAATGGCTGAATGATAGTGTGCCTACCCCAACCGGCAGCCCCAAAGCCTATATTAACTGGATTTTGTTTGACGACCACTTTCAACAAGTGAGCGGCAGTAGTGGGTTTAGTGCGGTGAATAGCAGCCCCGATATTATCAATACGCATACAGCCACCACTAATATTATAAAAAACGGGTACCTGTATGTATATTGCAGTAACGAGAGTGATGTGGATGTGTTCTTTGATAATTTACAGGTGGTGCATAGCAGGGGGCCATTGCAGGAGGAGACGCATTATTACCCGTGGGGGTTGACGATGGCGGGGATTAGCAGTAAGGCGGCGGGTTCTTTAGAGAATAAGTTTAAGTATAACGGTAAGGAGTTGCAGCATCAGGAATTTAGTGATGGAAGTGGGTTGGAGTTGTACGACTATGGAGCGAGGATGATGGACCCACAGATTGGAAGATGGTGGGTAGTGGATTCCAAAGCAGAAAAATATAATCATCTTACCCCATATTGTTATGTAGCTAATAATCCTATTAAATATGTGGATTTGGATGGGGATGAAATAGGTAACCCTAATGACCCTAAGGTAAAGCATTTAAAGGAGGTTATGAATCAAACAAAAACAGGAGCTGCCACTTGGAAAGCAATGGAAGGGTCCCCTCGAAAGATATTTATTTATTTTCATAATTCTGAGCATGCGGATGATCTCGTAGGTCAAGGGTTAAAGAATGATGGAGCTAAAGCAGAAACAATGACCCTAAATGATTATAACGAAATGAAACAAGGGATTAACAAAGACAATGGAGATAGAAATTATACATTTAATGAGGAAACGGGAGAATATGACAAAACCTCAGAATGGGATAATACTGTAATTGCAATTAATGAACATTCTGTGTATAGAGATGGAATAGTGTCAGCTGCAATATCAGGATTAAATGAAGTAGATGGACCTGATGTAGGATTAGCTAAGGAGGGAACTCATGAGGGAACTCATACTACACAAAATTATGCAGACTTGGGATACACTCATAAGGGTGCTGATGGAAAATATGTGAAACCTGAAAGCGCCGATAAGCCACGTCTTAAAAGAGAAGTGGAGAAAGCGGGGTACGAAGCAGGTAAAAAGGCTGAAGATGAATTTATTGAAAAAAAGAAAAGTAAAAAAGCAACTCATTCATAATATGAAAATATTAATCTCCCTACTTTGTTTTTTTATTGTGCCTTTCATTTATGGACAGAAAGTTGATACAATAAATATATTAAATCGTTATCCAGTCAGATATGGATATGTCATTAACCACGATATAACTAATATTAGTTCTCGATATATTAATCCGATTAATGGAGTAGAGATTTTTTCTAAAAGCATAACTGCGGACTCTGTATTTTCATTATCTAAAGGTCAAATCATAAGTATAAGTAAAAATGGAGATGGCATTATATGTATTATTAAGTCATCTAATCTTACGTTTACCTATGCCAATTTGGATGTATGTAAGCTGAAGAAAGGCATGTATATCAATAAAGGTAATTATATAGGGAAAATGAGAAAAACTGAAGAAGGTATCAATTCGCTTGAATTGATGATTCTGAAAAATAAAAAAACGCTTGATTTTAAAAAACACATAGACCTGATAAATGCTTATAATTAACCTTCTTATCCATTAACAGAGGAGACTCATTATTATCCGTTCGGATTGACGATGACCGAAATAAGTTCTAAAACAGAGGTACAGGTTCAATCAATGAATAAGCATAATAGCACTATCCAGCGAAGGATCATCACCACTGTACAGCGTAGTAAGGTTAAAGGGAATGGCAATATCCGGCGGGAATCCCTTGCCTTCATATATTTTCCCATCCCGGTATTGAAAGACTGCTGAGGAGGTATATACAGATAGAAAGCCGGGTATAGTAAAAGGGCCATCGTTGTATACCGCGTTGGCCGTAATGGGGCCGGTTGCACCCCAGGTTGTTTCACCCACAAATGAGCTATTGGGCAGGGTTTTAATGGCCATCGTAAGCGCTTCTGCCAAAGAGATGGAATAATTATCCGCCAGAACAACAACCGGCAGATTCAGGGCCTGCGCGCCGGGTTGCGGTGGAATGGTAACAGCCATCCAGGGTGTGTATGCCAGCCTGCCATTATTGGCTTTGTATCGCACAAATCCGAATGGTATAGGCTGAGCTGTTAATTGCCCTACCAGGAAATCCAGGTCTTCCACATTGCCACCATTGTTGCTTCGTACATCAATGATCAATCCTTTGGTATTGGGTGAACGGTTTTTGAGCTGGTCAAAGAAGTGTTGCAATACGCCCTTCACACCATTGGCGGAGTTGCTGGTATACGCTTCTCTCAGGGCAAACCCGCTGCAATAGAAGTACAGGATATTGCTATGAATAGTACCAGATACTGCCGTTACCAGTGTATGGGCAGTACTGGTATATTTACCGGATACAAAACCTGGGTCGAGATAATTGGAATCGATACTGATATAGAGAAAAGGGCTATGAAAATGAGCATCCCGCTTTTTACGGTCGGCGGCGGGAAATACCTGTGAGTCAACAATGGGTTTGGGCAGGAAGCTGATGGAGTAATGGCTGTCAATTAACCCATCTGTCATCTGGCGAAAATAATCAATCGACTTTTTCAGATCCTGCGGGTCTTGCAGGTTGAGTTGGGCAAACACGGGTTGGTATTGCCGGTACATGGCATCCCAATGGGTGGTATCAATATCCCAGTAAACATAGTTCGTATTCATGTTATTCCAGAAGGCTTCGAATACCTGGCTGAAGTTTTGGGGAACCGTATTGGTATACGCAGATGGAATATCTTTCTGGCAGGATACGGCTATACCCATCACGGCAAACAATACTATATACCCAACATTGTTTTGTTTCTTTTGCATAGGCCATTATTTAAAAGCATACAGCCATCCTGCTGAAAGAAGACAGGTGTAATTGTATTGCGGTACCTGGTTGATCATGTATGCTTTTTGCTGGTCAGTTAAAGACTGGTAAGCAGTGGCTGTTATAAAAAGCAGGCGATTGTTTGTATAACGGTATTGTACCCCTATACCTGCCTGCCAGCCCCATTCAAAGCGATTGTCCCTTTCTGTATCAAATACATACTGGTTGTTAAACGGGCTTAGCTGAAAGACCTCACTCTGGTTACTGGTATTGGTAACGGAAAAAATATCCGGTGCCTTCCCTTTTAAGTGTGCCTGTAGCCAATAGGCTATATAAGCCCCTGCTGTTGCAAATACTTTTATTTTCTTTTTCCCATAGCTGATGTGCAGGGAAAGTGGTAACTGCAGGTAGGTGTTTTTGTATGTAGTATAGGCGCCTGATAAAGAGTCTGTACGATCGAGGGTATAGTTCTTCTGTATTACCGATGGATCTGCCTGTATGGCGAGCCAATGTGTAAGTGTATATTGTACCGGGATGCCTGCAAAAAAGCCGATGCCACTATTCAACCGGGTAGAAGCCCGGTTATTGATATTGGTGTGCAGGAAATTATCCGTTGCCCCACCTGCTGCTCCGAGCATCCATTGGGCATTGGCACTATACGATAGCCAGACAGTTACAGAGAAAAGGCAAATCAATTTTAGCATGGCTATGGGTACTTATTAGATGGATAAAACTATACAAAAGAGGCTGTATTCCGCAAGGAAATACAGCCTCCTCTATTGATCAGCAGCTTGTATTAATTAGTAAGTGCTGCCAGGAATGTTTTAAACAAAGTAATGGTCTTTGTACTGCCATTGGGCTGGATAACAAGGGTAACCCTAACATATACCTGTGGGGTTCCTACATAGCCACCTTCGTTGGAATCCATTTGTGTGTAGTAGCT
>Ga0207739_1000058_pt1 | contig 12672 bp, 18 predicted proteins | sample LuqExpMetageno15_FD_187773 | JGI IMG/M metagenome (GOLD analysis project Ga0207739, IMG submission 187773) | Tropical forest soil microbial communities from Luquillo Experimental Forest, Puerto Rico - Sample 15 (SPAdes) | ecosystem: Environmental > Terrestrial > Soil > Tropical forest ... | reverse complement strand
TTTTTACTTCTTCTGTTTCCATGATGAAATTATGGTTGTAAAATTATTTGTTTAAACAATTACTTTTTGGGTACTTATTCAGGCTACTGGCTGGCTTTGTTGCTGCTGTTGTGCCTGTGCTTCAGCTTGCGCTTGTTGCTGCTCTTGCTCTTGCTCCTGATTCATTTGGTGTACCATAAGTTGTGCCTCACTCTGGTCGACTATGCCGATACCATCATAGACCCATCCCGGTACATCTTTCCAAGTTTTACCCTCCTGAGATAGTATAGCTTTCGCAACATCGGCTTTTAGAATACCCACTGACTTAAGAATTTCAAGCTCTTTGTTATTCTTGTGTTCCAAGTCTGCAAGCTTGGCTTTATTACTGGTTTTAGCGTTATCTAATTCTATCTCCCCGGTAGCTTTTGCCTCGGCTGCTTTAACCTGTTGTTCGGTATTGGCCTTAGCATTCTCCATAGCCACCTTTTGCGCTTCTTTTGCCCTACGATTGATCCTAGCAGCTAAAAAGTAGGAAGCATAGGTAGAGTCTATTTTAGCACGGCTACGGACCTCTATTGCATCATCAAGCTTAATTTCTTTCTGTGCCAGTGCTGTCTCGATGTTTTTTTCCAAGAACATCTGATCTGCATCATCTATGATGACAGTCATCTGAATGTCAAATGATGTCTTATCGAAGTCGTCTTCAGCTTCTAGGCGGATATATTCTATCTTACCGTCACCAAGTGCCTTGCGATACCCATCGTAGTATTTGTTGTTCTTTTTCCCATAAACTAGAATATCCCAGCCTCTTAGTTGAACTAACCTAGCGGTGCGCTCTTTAATATTCAGCCAGCTATTATACAGGTAATTTGAAGCACTCTCTCCCAGTTGTTTCCCTTGTTTAACGACTTCCTGTGAAATGGCTTGGTTAGTAATAATCCCCTGACCGACTGTATTGTCTCCTGTGAATCTGAGTAAGTTATCATATTTGGCGTTCCATTGCTGCATAAGCTGTTCGAGCTTACCAGAGAATGGCACTTGGTCTGGAGTGATAGGTACATTCCTATCTGGCATTTTAGGGTCATCTTCTTTACGTTTATAATAACCTATACCTGTTTGTTTCTTTATTTTATATAACTGGAAAGGATTCAACATACCTTGCCCGTTACCTATATCAATATCTGAAGATGTGGAAACATCCACCCAGTAACCATCTGGCATAGCTTGTGCTACTATCTTCTGTTGTTGAAGATCGATAAGCTGCATCTCCTTGATAGTAGGGATAATGGTCTCCATGAATGGCTTGTTGACCATTTTCTCATTATTATACATATATACCGTATAAGAAGAGATGATCTCCTGAAGATTCTGTTGTGGTTTTACCATGTTTTTAGATAAACCCCACTCCAATATTATCTCTGTCTCGGCTATCATTACCCCGGTATATGATACATCATAAGTATTACTTACCATGATATTATCCGGGTTGGTGATATTTTTTACCCTGTCAAGAGTTTCTTTCCCATAACGATCGACCCCTTTTTTGTATTTTAGGTTATATAGTGTCTTTAGTTCTAACTCGACAACTTCTACAAAGAAACCATCATATGGTCTAGCTAGTGCGGTAGTGTAATTCCAATTCCACGAATAACTGAAGTCTGTAGGATTCCCATATTTACCAACGAATCGTACAGCTAGGTCGTATAATTTCTCTTCCCCACCCATTTGCTCGACACGTTTTGGATACTTGGCCCTTATCTCAGCTATTGTCATCAGGTATACTTCCCCCAGATACTGCCAATTCCTGAAGTCATCCCATTCAGAATAAGATGTTATCAAATTCTCTGGACGGATGAAACGGATCTTTATCCTCCCGTTAGAGTCGATATATGTTTTGGTGCCAGCGTACCCACAACATACCAGATCCGACATTATCCTCCGGCGGACCACACCATCAAAATCATTCTCATAGAAAACGATATTGATCAGTTCTTGCATCAGGACCTCTTCTCGTTCCTTGTAATTGTACCCAAATTCATTCTCGATCTCCTCTTCGGATTGTGGATCTTCATCATCGAAATGTTCTATCTGGGCACCAGCTACATCTTGTAACCCCTGTATCTTTTCACGGTTGTGTAGGTTGAATATCGCCTTATCGTGCGCATCTTTCTTTTTCTTGGTAGTGAATGGATCGACAGCGACACAGGAAACCTTTTCGTTACGCTGATTGTAGCGATCGAACATACGCATCAGGAAAGGAATAGCTATTGGAAGTGGTTCATAGATAAGCTGAATAACACTCTCTTCACCATCTAGATCAAGAATGTCTTTATATTCTTGCATGGGTTGGCGCCCCATAGCGAAAGCCCGGTTATAGTCAAAGCGTTGCTGGCGGCCCCATCTGGTTTCACCATCATAACCTTCATTCCAATTCGTGTAAGCGGCGTTCATAAACTGCCGACCGAACTCTTCGGTATCTTTCTCAGCATCTGGGCTAAGAATATTTGGCAGTAAGTTGGTTCCTGATATAGCCATACTGACACCAAAAATAGAGAATAGAATAAAGCGTTTTTTAGTAGTAGGTCTTACTCTTTTTTTGACGCATGAATTCTCTTGGTGTGACCTTGACTTTTTCTACCAACTTGTAAGCTTTGAGTGCTATAAGTGCATATCCCCAAGCCATACAAGCATCATAGTCGGTGCGATCATCAATATCGAATTTGACCATCTCTTTCAGTAGGCGTAGGAATTTTATCTTCTTTAAGTGGAATTTGGCGTGTTCTTTCATCTCGGTAAGGTGCTGCTCTTTATACTCCCCGGCACCACCTGTACCACCAGTTGTAGCTATGCCATACACCCAAGAATTGTTACTTCTACGGGTAGTTACTAGGTATCCTACAGGATTCTCGACATCATTTGGAGAGGCCAATCTATGACGTGTTGCGTAATCCTCCCAGTCTGTAGGTGCGCGTTCTGCCAGCATCTGGATGCCGTAATACTCCAATCCCCAGTATATTTCATCATGGAAGTCCTCTTTTATCTCTGGGCGACCAACATACATAGCTACCGGGTAAAATGAGTTATCCGGGTCTAGTACATCATATCGTTTACAGATAATAAGACAGGCATCAGAGCCTGGATCCACTGTATTCTTAGCATTAGCGAATGTATCAAGGCCAGCGGCGCCGTAGATGCAGTTAGATGGGCAGCGTATGCTATTTTTATACTCAGCCCGGTTAACATCTGTAGGGAATTCTATTATCCACCATTTACCGCGCTTGTCATCCTCGAATTTTACCTCACCACCTATCTTGACGAATCTACCCTGACGACCATATTCTTTCTGACCTTTTGCTTGTAATTCGGCTTCAATAGCAGCTATATGATCATTTAATTCATCTAGATTAAAGTTACAGCGGTTATTGGCGCCTTTGAATACTTCTTGCCACGTCCACGGGTTGTTACGGATCTCTTCAGCAAGATCCTCTGGGTCATCTTCAAGCATCTTACGGGTCTCAGCCTGAAATTGCTTTGCACCAACGTATGGGTCAGGACACTTTTCGTAGCACTCTTTTATAGGGTTCCAGTACTCGTTTTCCTTCAGGAACTTGATTTGTTCATGTGTTGGGTTTTCAATGATACTCTCACCGTATTTACCCACGTAACCCATATAGCCTTTATAGGCTGGTAGGAAAAACCTTTTTAGTTTCGTTTTAGTACGACCATATTTATCTTTCTTCCCGTTTATGTGATCCGAATCGAGGTATAATTCTCTAAAGTTATCCCCACCCCTGTCACCACGGTTAACTGTCGAGAATACCGATACATGGCCTAGAATATAGGCACCTTGCACCAGTGTATCTACTATCTTTCTAAAAAGTAATTTGACATTCTTAGGCCACCATTTTGCCGCTTCATCTATGGTCAAATGTCGCAAAGGACGACCATCATAAGAGTTTTCAGCAGTATCCAGCCAGTTGATACGGTTGTCTTTACCACGATCTGCTGTGACTTTTGCAGCGTTGGGTTTAGCTATCTTTATCTCTGTCTCGGTAGATTTTGCAACATCTGGCATCAGGAATTCTGGGAGGTTATCCAAACCATTCTTGACCATCAGGTACATCTCATAAGCATCAGTACCTGTTTTAGATACGATACCTGAGAGTGTTTTGCTTTCCAGTAGGGCTATCAAGAGCTTAATGGATGCTGACATAGATGACAGACCAACACGACGACCTTTAATGCCAATATCGCCCAGACACATCGGGTCTATCTCACATAACTCATAAAAGTAAAAGTATTCCAGTGAGGTGTCCTTGTAGGTAGGGTAAACACCCTGTAACACCTTGAACCACTGGTGAAAGAAGTAGCAGTATTTATTAAAGAATGTTGGAACACCGTTTATGTATATCCAGTCGCCTTTGTGCAAGCGTTCGACCTCTTCATCGAACCATTTCTTTTGCTCTGGTGTGGCACGACGCTGCCAACCTTGTGACCAATCCCACTGAAGATATTCTTCTCTTCGGTGCCATACTTGATCTCTTTTTGGTATGTGATAGCCCCGTATCTCAGTAAGTCTCGGGGAGAGTGGGGTTTTGTATATAAGACCCTGTACTTCTATTTCAAGTTGTACCGGCCTTACTGCTGGTGTTGCCATTGAGTTTATCTTTTACTTTTCGGCTTTGTGCCTCAAAGGGATTTTCCTCAACGTCTTCGTTTTCAGTATCTTGTGGTTTTGTTTTAACTTCAAACGGCATATCGAAAACACCCTTATCATAAAGTTCTAAACTAGGCATTTTCTCAATGATTTTTAGGGCACTATCCCAGTCCTTCGGGTTAATAGGTATATCCGGTGTCTCCCCCATTGCTATCTGTTCCATCTGATGCGCTTTCGCTAATATTATTTTGTCTAGGGCGCTTTTTAATTTTGATAGGGGTGAATCCAAATGTAACTCTGTCTTTAGCTGCTCGCTCATAATTCTTTTTGTTTAACCGGGTGATATTAGTGAAGTATTCTTTCTCGAACTCTTCCAGTAGCTTCTGCCCCATCAAAGTTATCAAATACCGGGAACCTTCCCTATATACCCAGCCGTTTTCTTTTAAGTGATTCAGGTCTTTATACACCGACCTAACTTCTGGATATAACCCCCACATGAGAACATCTTTAACAACAAAATAAGTGTAGAAGTCTATGACCATAAGCAACGCCAATGAACGGCGGGGAAAGTGATACTTTAGTTTAAAGGCGGTGTATTCGTGTAAAAAGAAAATGTTGTTATATATCTTGTACCGGGTGGCGTTAATCTTCTTGATTTTATTGGCAAGAAGAGTCGGTGCCATTTTCTTAGCTCTGGCTATCTTATCCCTGTAGTGGCGTTGGTGGGTGAAAAGTGGATTGCCTTTTTTCATTAGAATAGCTTACCCTGAGACATTATTTGCTCTAATTGTTTAATTGAATTTTTGTAGTATTCACGCAATCTATTGAATTATCATCGAAACGTTTTATCGTTTCCAAACAAGGTTCATTGTAAATTTTGTTAATTTCCATTGATTTTTCCTACTATTTCATGTTCCATTAATTTAATATACTCTTTCCCGTTATAGTTGAACGCATAGTTATTCTTGTCGATACTCAGAACAGTATCCCCGACGCTGTAATATTGATTATTAGGCGCAAGATGTGTGAGTTTAACCTTTAAGTTATCACGCTTGGCGGTAGATAAGATAATACCAGACGGAGTTATTTCTTCGTCATTTATGACCGCTTCGCCCAGATACAAGTCATCTAGTAGCTTAAATGAGCCGTCATCCAATATCTGGAACAATATAAAATCCGTGTCAATTAAATGGTGCCCATCTTCGGTCTTTTCAGCCCATTCCCAAGCCATATAATGCAAAAAGACCCAGTCTCCGGGTATATATGGCAGATTGACATTTGGATGGATTATGGCGGCTATTTGTGGGTTTGTTTCAAGGTAGTTCATATTATCGTCCACGCGGGTATGAGCGTTGTCCCTGTCATACATAGCCTCTTGTGCCTCTCGTATGGCTGTGTGCATATTTAATTCAAGCAAGTGACGGTGTTTTGGGTCAGCGTTGTAAGCGTTCTCAAACCTACGGATAGCGGCTTCAGCGTCTTGAATAGCGTATTCGCACTGTTTGTTACGCTCGGTGTCGTCACTGCTTTGCCACTCTTTGACCCTGACAATATCCAGTCCGTTAATCCCCTTCGCCAGTATATCGTTATTGCTGATATACTCTACTATCGCGTTATTGCCTAACATCCTCATTTCAACAACCTCTCTTCCCGTATTTTATTAACCTCTGAAAGTAATAAATTATCTAGTATATACTGCCAAGCATCCAAGTTTTTACCATGCATATAATCTGAATGATGCTCACTGATTGCTTTGGGTAGTAGTTTCAAGTCCGTAATAAACGGGTGGTCGAACTCTGGGAGTTGTTTATTTCCAAAGAACGCTGCCCCGGCGTATGTTGCTTCCATCCATGATATACCTGACTTACTCTGGTTGAATATGGTGTTACGTAGTGGGTGAAATACCGCCTGTGGATTCTGATCCAACATGAAGTTGAAGTACTGCATCAATGGCATAAGGCTTTGTGGTTTATAGTTGAGGCCACATCGTAACTCCATGAAGACAAATCGGCATCCGGCAAACATGAAATTCCATTCAGGGTTATCATTCACCATCTTGATGATCTTTTCTGCCCGGTCGTACACATCAGCTTCATGCGAACCACCCCCACGCCACATAACAAGTTTATTATGCGGATTGTATTCTACCTTGTTTTCTAGGGGAAAGAGATAGTCGTTATGGGCGTTGGGGATAATAAACATATTCCTGTTGAACATCTGAAAGGACCTGAGTAAGCTTGGTGTTGATACCCAAACTTCATCGGATTCATTAATGCAATCTATTAGCATATCTTTAGCACCTTCATAGTGCCAGAACATTGGGTTGAATCCATCAATATGCAAGCAATCATCATCCCAGTCGGTGATAACATAAAGCCCACATTGCTTGGCTAGTTTTATTATCTGTAAGTCACTATGATCAGCTGGTCGCTCCATTAATAGGTGAGTATACCCATCAAAGAAAGAGTAGGCTATCTGCCCACCATATACCTTTCTTTCGACATATATATGTGGGTTATCTAAGTAAGTAAGAGGTTTTAATCTATAAAAAAAGGTGGCATCATTATCCCACCGGGTTAGAATTAGTAGTTTCATTTTGTATTATCTTACAATTATCTGTATATATTATTTGCTCGCTGCCGTCTTTCTTATCCTTTAAGACAAATCCAACCACATTGAATGTCTGGCCTACATAATCACTCCACCACATTTTATTTTTTGGTGTTTTTACTATTTTAACTTTCATAATACAAAAAATACAAAATAAATAAATATGGCCATAAGAACCGCAACTATAAACCAAAATAACACTTCCCAATTTCTCATTTCATTAGTTTTTTCCAGATATTAATAAATTGCGGTTTGAAAGGTAGTTTCATAAAGTTCAATTGTTTTAAATATTTCGTAAGCAACTTGAGGTACTATAGCGTTTCCCCCGGCTTTGATCGACTCAACTCTCCATTTAGGAAAGGTAATTCCGTCCAGTTTGGTGGAAATCCCATCATTTCCAGAACAAATTGGGGGTTGAGTTGGGAAGTTTTGCCAGTCTGTCCGTGCGTTAAGTCGTGCATCATGTGGGCTAACGTTGCATTTTGAAATTTCGGGTCGGTCCTGGTGCATCCTCCTTTGTGGAGATTCGCTGTGGGTGTTGGCAACATCCCCATTGTTAAAGCTCTTGACAATGTCACGCTGTGCATACTTCCCTCTTTCACCTGTGTCGACTTCATGTTCGCTGTTGAGCCGTTCGAGTCCATTACTGTTGGTGTTGGTAAAAGACCATTCATTGCCAGATCGGTTAGCTTGGCTTGCCCCTCTATTCCCTGATTTGATCTTATCCGATTGTTCCCGAATACTTCCCTCACTTCGGCTGGTTGTATGGTTGGAGTGGGCAATAAACCAAACCCTGTCCCTTCTGTGCGGTGCGTTCGTGGCACAAGCTGGAAGTATAAACGGCATGACTTCGTACCCCGCAGCTTCCAAGTCAGCTTGCACCTCGTCGAATACCAATCCCCCGTTCCAATTAATAAGCCCGAAAACGTTTTCGCCCACGACCCAACGCGGCTGAATCTCTCCAATTGCTCTAAGCATTTCTGGCCAAAGGTGGCGTTCATCCTCTTTACCTTTTCTTTTCCCTGCGAGGGAATATGGCTGACAAGGGAAACCCCCGGTAATGATGTCAATTCGTCCGTTGTAAACGGCAAAGCGTGTTGTTCTAATGTCTTCATGTTGTATACAATCAGGGAAATAGTATTTAGTTACCCTATTACAGAATTTATCTATCTCGCAACTCATTGTGTTATCCCAACCTATCCATTCTGCTGCTAATTGGAAACCACCTATCCCGTTAAACAATGATCCGTGTGTCATCTCATTAATCGTTTCCAGATGTTAATATATTGTGGTCTGAATGGTTGCTGACGTTTCCCACCCCAGACTTCCTTACTGGTAAAGTGCCACCCGTTACAGTTCTCGCAAAAGTATATCCGCATCTCTATATCAGACTTTTTAAGTCCTTTAGAGGCGTCTACAGCCGCTTCGTGGTCTGCATAGCGTACTTTACCTTTACATTTCATTAGTTAAGGTTGATATTACTTTCAGTCTCTGGTGTCTCGAATGTATCGATACCACGGTGTTGTTTTACCGACTGGAAAGATATATCCATACCCAAAAATAGGATTTTAAGACGTTCTATCAATGTGAATGAGATATTAAATGTCTCTTTTGTTGTTGACACATCAGCACCTTTGTTGTAGGCCACTGTTATTGTTGATCTTACTTTCATTTTACACGTTTGAATACCATAATATGGACCACACTGAATTGAAACTCCCACTGATCGGTTTGACTCAGCCACATATCCATAGCGTCTGTTACTGGCCTGATACCCTGAAATACTCCAAACTCCTGATGTAAGTCACACCCGGCGTCGTCTAATACAAGATACCCGCCAACTTTAACCATTTCACCATAGGCCGTGAGGTCAAATAAAGCCCCCTCTAGGCTATGATCACCATCGATGTATAGTAAGTCAAATGGGCTACATTCTCTCGCCCCACCAACTATAAACGCTTCCTGTGACTTCCCTTGTAATAGGTCACAGTCAAACGGTATTTTAAATTGGTTGTGTATGGTTTGTGCGTGTTGGAAGTAGTCTTCATCCCACATACCGCCGCTGCTATCCATTGGGGTTACACAGACACGACGCACCTGTTTACCCAAGTGGTCAGCTATGAGTTTAATCAGTGTCACGGTTTGGAATTTGAAGCAACCTATCTCGCAAAAGACAAACTCTTCTGGCATCTCTTTGCATAAGAGTTCCCACATATAAGGAAATGAGTCTTCCCCGAATCCGAAAACATGATCTCGTACCCAGTCGCGGTGTTCAGCAAGGTAGGTGCCTTTAGCTTTGTCGATAAATAATTCGTGAATATGCTTGTGATATTCTGGGGTGTCTACCCACGTTTTTTTAAGTTCTGTTAGTGTCATATTCTTAATCTTTTTAAACATTCAATGAATATAGGTATGTCAAGTGCAAGAACACCAACTGAAATATACACATTTCGGGTAGTAAATAAATTATCCCAAGAGATAACACATAGTATTATCGCTAAAATCATTAGCTGAAAGCTACTTACTCTGTCAAATATTTTCATAATAAAATATCAAATAAAGGGTCAACTGTGCGTCCGTTAAAATGTATTGCAAATGGCCTTGTACGTAATTCCATAGAATCGTAAGGCAAATATTTAACTAATAATCGCCCATCATAGTCATCATACATATACTCGTCGTCATCAATAAAACTATGTGAGTTAAAAAATTGTTGCTTGTAATCTAGTTGAATCGGGTTTTCATCAAAGAAAAAGATATTTGTATAAAATAACTGGTCGTCGTCAGCGTAGTTAACAGGAATCGGCTCAATCATTTTTAACCACGCTTCTGTCTCGGCATAGAAAAGACCCGAATTAAGGTACTTGAACTTACTCTCGGTCTCGGGATAAAACCTAGCCATACTTGGCACAGGCCAGCAACCCTTCTCGGCTGAGAATAGAACTTTAGCATCTGTTTGCATTTCGTCTGGTGAGCCTAAGATAACTACGTCGTAAGCGTCACAGAAGACAAATCGTTCTATCTCTGGATTGGCTTCGAGATACTTCTTAAGCTCTATTATCTTAGTCCCGAACCCGCGCCACTCTGTGACTATTGGATGCAGCACCCACCCGTTTTTTTCTGCTGTCTGTTTTAACCTGTGAAACCCCGGTTCGTCAGGGTGTGACAGGACTGTGATTAGCGGTATGCTCATATTATTTTCTTTTCAGCTATTTTATCAATTATGTACAAAATATCAGCCTTGTCATTACCTTCAATCTTAATTGAAATCTTATCGTAGGTATCCATAGCTTTCCCGGCTGGGCAGTAAGTCATATAGGTATCTTTTATAACTATATCTACCTTGATTTTATCGCTCATATATCCTCCTTAATTATCCAGCCATAAATCAGGTCGGCATCCTTGATTATTACGTTTGGGTCTACCGAACCACCGCGTATGGTTAACGCTGTCTCTAACGCCTTAATTCTGGCGTTTCTTTTGAAGTGAAGTATATTTGCGTCTTCACTTATTTTTCTTAGTCTGTCTGACTCCTGTTGTGCTAAATTGTCCATAATCTTTTTAAATGAATCTCCTGATATAAAATATTCCAATCCAGTTATCATATTTACTATTGCTTCTGCCATATACTCTTTTTAAGCCCCCTTTTAAGCTCTGTAAAGCCACTTCTCTCCATAAGTGATACTACTGGCTCGACGTTAATGAAGTCTTCTGTAAAGTCATCTATGACGATTATAGCCCCCTTGTCCATGAGTGGCTCAAAGAACCTGACTTCCATTTCAACAGCATGAAAGAAATGCTCTCCATCAAGATGAACCATTGAATATTTAAGTTCATAGGTTGTATTAATCTCATTCCACTGAACGCCACCAACACGATATCTGTTAAAAAAATCTAAGTCGGTCATATTGAAGAACTGCCAGTTGACGTTCCCAAGCATCTGATAGATAAGTGGTATTGTCTCGTTACGCATCTGGTTGTCGTAGTCCAGTCGTATCTTGCCAACGTGTTCACGCCCGGTGTACGGAATACTTCCGTACGGGTCGATACTTATTACTCTCTTGTAAGGGCAGAATTGGCGCACAGCCTCGATTATTGTCGTTGTGCCTAAACCACGCCTGAGTCCTATCTCACAGCACATGCCCTCAATATCTTTAGTTAACATAACCGCTTCGGTTAGAAACTCGTACTCACCAGAATCACCGGAGATTTCACTTGCCATCGTAGTAATAATCTGCCTTTCCAGATACAATTAGATCACATAACTTACTTACCTCACCAATGTACTTCCCTGCTTCCTGACGTTTCCATTCTGAATATTCAGAGGTACAGGGGTCAAGGTGTACTATTTTTATCGAAGGTAAAAACGCATTACGGAAACCAGCGGCATAGCTTCTGGCGCTCATTAGAACGTCATCGAAGCCATAAACTGATGGTTGTTGTAGGAAGCCTACCTTATCCAAAAGGAGTGGGTTAAATGCCGTACATGTACCCATAATATCTTTACATATCTCTAATTCACCCTCGATAGTGGTCCTGTAGGCTGGGTTCTCATGGTCTGGTCTTTGCCAGACATCATCTCGTTTAAGTCCAAGTACCCCAATATCCTTGTTCGCATAAATGGCAGATACCATTTTATCTACCCATCCCTTTTCTCTCCAAATGATGTCGTTATCGATCTTGATACACACCTCTTTCTTGTCGCGCTGTATGAGTGCCTTGTTGATCCCGGCAGCGGTGCCTATATTATTTTTGCACCCTATGATACTCACATTACTCGGGTACCCAAGATACATATCGATAAGCATATCCTTTGTCTTTTTACAGGATTGGTTATCGATTAAGAATATTCGGTGTGCCGGGATATTAACTGTCTTAACAAGTGACGCTAGGCATTTTTCGGAGTACTGGGAACGTTCGTTCTCTTTCGTGTCGTGAAAACACATTGCTAGTAAAGCCATAATCAGATGTAGTCTTCGACGTAAGAGAGATAAGACATTATCATAGGCAAGGCGCGTTTTCTATAATCGTCGGCGAAATTACCAGCTTTACGTATCACGTAATTAATTTCACCCACCACGCCGTCGGCGACTGGGTCTTCTATAATGTCTGAACCCTGTGTTTTTGCATCATCTTTTGGATTATTATCTGGGTGGTTTGTTGAGTTGAGTCTCATACCTATGGCTCTGAGCCTATCAGATATATTATAAAGGTCTTGTAAGACGTTTTCGTTCAGTTCTAATACGTTTAACCTTAGAACTTCTATTCTCTTTGACACAATGCCAGCGGGTGCCTGTACAGCGCATCCCATCATATTTGCTTCGTTCATGTTTTTTTTATTTTGTGTTATTAAGTTTTCTTTACAAACCTATAAAACAACTACCAAAAAACCAAATCTTTTTTCGGGTACTTTAGTGCCGGAGTAA